>CDYZ01036370.1_pt1 | contig 85049 bp, 88 predicted proteins | sample 554921 | NCBI WGS metagenome assembly CDYZ01 (sample SAMEA3182058, study PRJEB8094) | gut metagenome | biome: human; feature: gut; material: Stool; isolation source: human stools | place: Canada | collected 2012-11-26 | reverse complement strand
GGTTAGTAGAGGGCAAAAAAACGAACAGATAGGAGCATAGATAATGAAACAGGTAATGATGATCAAATTCGACTCCCCGAAATGGAGAATGATTGATGAGTATAAGGTTGCTAACCCGTTTATTGAAGTCGGCTTTCGGCAGGTCAAGGATGTCGTTGATTTGCGTGTGTTTGATCTGCTGAATATTAGTCGCATCAATAATAACAGGGCTGAAGAAATGCTTCTTTGTATTTACCATCTTCTCCAGCCGGACAGACGGATCGACGAAGGTATTTATAACGATGAGATTGACCAGTATTTCTCGTATCGGGAATGGAAAAAGAAACACCAGCCTTTAAGTGGAGTGACCGTAAGGGAAATCCTCACAACTGAAGATCTGAATGAGGGTGCTTTACTTCGGATTTTTGATGGAGTCACCGCTGCTTTCTACAAATCCGATGAGTACAACAGTCGAGAATATCGTTATTCAAACCTTTTGGAGTTACGCAAGGCTATGAAGCATAAGGAGGGCGGCACGAATGGGAAAGCCCAGTAAGGACTATGCCGTTCCTCTTTGGGAAAAAGCAAACCTCACCGTTTATGAAGCGGCAGCCTACTCAGGGATTGGCGCAGATAAGCTACGAGAACTGTCCGATAGAGAGGATTGCGAGTTTGTCTTGTGGAACGGCACAAAGCGGCTCATCAAAAGGAAAAAGCTCGATGAGTTTTTGGAAAGAGCCTATTCAATCTAACAATCAACGATGCGATTCGCAAAATCGCATCGTTGTCCCAAACGGCGGTTATCGGTATCCTAAAGCCAAACGAAAATGAAGGAGGAAACCGATATGACCAAGCAGGAAAAAGATAACCGAGTTCCCCTTTGGGAAAGAATGAACCTGACTTTAGAAGAAGCCGCCGCTTACACTGGTATCGGAACGGATAAACTTCGTGAGTTGTCGAATCGTGAGTCGTGTGACTTTGTTCTATGGGTCGGTACAAAAAGGCTTCTAAAGCGCAAGCAATTAGAGGAGTTCCTGATTAAGAGCTTCTCAATCTAAAACAGGAGGTTACTATGACTAAAAAGAAACAGGTCGGCGTAAGGTTCGACAGCAACCGTACCCGACTTAAAACAGGAGAAACCCAGCGTCCCAACGGCACTTATGCGTACCGTTGGTCAACGCCTGACGGAAAAAGGCATTCTATTTATGCTCCGACGCTGGAAAAGCTGAGAGAGCAGGAAGAACAGATCATCGTGGACAAGCACGACGGAATACGGTCGGATGTCAAAAGCATCACTGTAAATGAGATGTTCAATCTTTGGTGTCAGCTCAAAAGGGGAATCAAGGACAGCACATTCAAGAATTATATTTATATGTATGAGCTGTTTGTAAAACCGTCTTTCGGAAAGAACCGACTTGTCCAAGTAAAAAAGTCTGATGTGCGGAAGTTCTACAACTCCCTTGCTGACGGCAAGGTTCTGAAGATTGCCACGATAGATAATGTCCATAATGTGCTCCACCAAGTTTTTCAGGTGGCAGTCGATGATGGAATGATTCGACAGAACCCAACAGACAATATGCTCAAAGAACTGAAGCTCTCCCACGGATTTGAGCGTGAGAAGAAAGAGGCATTGACCGTGGCGCAGCAGAAGTTGTTCTTTGACTATATGCTCAGCCATCCCAAGGACACCCACTGGTATCCAGTGTTCTATGTTATGGCAAACACGGGGATGCGAGTCGGTGAGATCACCGGGCTTCGCTGGAGCGACATTGACTTGAAAAAGGGCATTATCCGAGTCAACCACACGCTTGTTTATTATAATCACCGTGACGAAAAGGGATGCTACTTTTCCATCAACACGCCCAAGACAAAAGCCGGTGAACGAGAAATCCCGATGACTGAGGGAGTGAAACAAGCCTTCTTAATGGAGCGAGAGTTTCAATCTCAGGCTGAAATCAGCAGTAAGAGCCGAGTGGACGGCTATGACGACTTTATTTTTGTCAACCGTTACGGGGATGTTCAAAATCAGGGAAACCTCAACAAAGCACTCCGCCGTATGATGCGAGATTGTAATGATGAAATTCTCGAAAAATATGGAGCAGACTCTGATCCGGTTCTTCTGCCACAGTTCAGTTGTCACATTCTCCGGCACACATTCGCAACAAGGCTATGTGAGTCGGGAGCAAACCTCAAATTCATTCAGAGCATCTTGGGACACGCTGATGTATCGACGACGATGAATATCTATGTTGATGTGACCGACGCTTTGAAAAAGAAAGAGATCACCGCCTTTGATGACTATATGACAACCAAGCTGGAAACTTGAAGGAAAGCACTCTGTGAGTAATTCGCAGAGTGCTTTCCCTTTTTCGCACATTTCTCAAAACTGAGGATGGAAATTATACTATAAGCAGTAATGAGAAATGGAGCGTTCAGATATGGAGAATAGTTTAAGCAGGATGCGACCGCATCTTGTATCAGAATGGTCAGAAAAGAACTTCCCGTTGACTCCTGATACAGTGACCTTTGGGTCTAATAAAACTGTGTGGTGGAAAGGGGCTTGCGGTCACGAATGGCAGACAAGCATTAAAGCTCGCTCCGCAGGCGAGCAATGTCCAATATGTTCGGGAGCGAGGGTGCTTCGAGGTTATAACGACTTTGAAAGTAAGTTTCCTGAGCTTGCGAAGGAATGGTCGCCCAAGAATGAGCCGCTAAGACCGTCGATGATTACAGCGGCTACGCACAGGAAGGTAATATGGCAGTGCAAGTTCGGACACGAATGGACGGCATCCGTGAAAAGCCGGACGGTGAACGGTACGGGTTGTCCCTACTGCTCACACAACTTTGTACTACCGGGCTTCAACGATTTGGCAAGCCGTTTTCCTGAAATCGCTGCGGAGTGGTCAGAGCGCAATCTTCCGCTGACGCCGGATCAGGTTACGGCTTTCAAGAATATTAAAGTTTGGTGGAAATGTCACTTGGGTCACGAATGGAACACATTGATTTCAACCCGTGCAGGAGGAAGTCAGTGTCCCTATTGTAGTGGGATAAAGCTACTCAAAGGCTTTAATGACTTAAAAACAAAGTACCCTTCCCTTGCCGCAGAGTGGTCGGAAAAGAATCTGCCGTTGACTCCCGATGCGGTCAATGAGAAGTCAACTAAGAATGTTTGGTGGAAATGCAATACCTGCGGCTATGAATGGAAAGCCGTCGTCAAAGCACGGGTCAAAGGCGGTGTGTGTCCTGTTTGTGCTGAGAGAGCCGTTCTGCAAGGCTATAATGATCTTGGAACAACTGATCCTCACTTACTCTCAGAATGGGACTATGAAAAGAACTCCAAGTGGACACCGAGCAATGTATCGAGAAACTCGATGAAGGTCGTTTGGTGGAAATGTGGAGCAGGACACTCTTACCGTGCCAAAATCACAGATAGAACTATTGAGCAAAAGGGTTGCCCTCAATGTGAAGCGGAGTTTCAACAGGCTCTCCCGCAGATGCTGATAATGATGTATGGAGCACAGAACGGCATTACGGTCAAAAGCAATAGCGACTCGGAGCTTGGAATGCGACTTGTTGCATACCTCCCTGAATTACATTGTGCGGTCGATATTGCCGGAGCAACCGTGACAGAGAAAAGGGAGCAAAGCGTGAAGGCTCACATTTGTCAAAGTAACCGGCTGGGGTACTACCTTATTAAAAGAACTACGGATACTTCGCAAATGGCAGCGGAAATCAAAACGCTGTTTATCCGCAATCATATTTACCTCCATACGGATTCCGAGAAAGATGTTCAAGTGCTTCGAGAGAGATTTTTAGAATGGAAAAACCGAAATGCTTGTAAACTGAACGGAAAATATTGAGTTTCGTTAAGCCGTGTGTTATACTGTTTTAGTGGTTAGTTTCAGTATAGCACACGGCTCGTTTTCAAAAAAATGAAGCCACCTTACGCCAGCTTACTCCACGGCTTACGCCATTAGATTTTCCGCTATCTGAATTAGGCGTAACTGAGCTTACCCCAGCTTCAAACGAGTAGATGCCGGTCGGGACTTATAGACGCTAAGCGGAGCTTATCTAAGGCTGGTCACGAAAATCCCGACCATGAAGCCGCTGGATAAGTAAACACGCAAAACAGGCGGCCCAAAATGGGCCGCCTGTTTTTCTCTTTTTCCACGGAAACTCTTGTCAGAGCGTGTCGAAGCATAGTATAATACTTCTATCCGCGCCGTCAGAGCGTATCATAGAGCAGAAGGCGCGGAGACAAGGGGGCTATTGTCATGTATACCATTCAAGACCTGTTCGACCTGTCCCATACCCGTGCAGCGGCGTATCTGGCGGGCTTCACCTATCCCTGGGAGGCGCTGGCCGGCATCGGTGACCTGATCCGGCAGCTGGGGCCCACACTGGAGCCGGACTTTGCACAGCGTGCGCCGGAGGTTTGGGTACACAAGACCGCCGTGGTGGCGCCCACCGCCTATCTGGGCGCACCCTGCATCATCGGCGCAGGCACGGAGGTGCGCCACGGCGCGTTCATCCGCGGCAGCGCCCTGGTGGGCGACAACTGCGTGGTGGGCAACTCCGTGGAGCTGAAGAACGTCATCCTGTTCGACGGCGTGCAGACGCCTCACTACAACTACGTGGGCGACAGCATCCTGGGCTATAAGGCCCATATGGGCGCGGGCTCCATCACCTCCAACGTCAAGTCTGACAAGACGCTGGTGGTGGTTCGCTGCGGCGCAGAGCGTGCGGAGACGGGACGCAAGAAGGTGGGCGCCATGCTGGGCGACCACGTGGAGATCGGCTGCAACAGCGTGCTGAACCCCGGCACGGTGGTGGGCCGGAGCAGCCGTGTCTACCCGCTGTCCTCCGTGCGGGGGACGGTACCGGCGGACAGCATCTATAAGCGCGGCGGCGATATCGCCGCCCAGCGGGAGGAGTAAGGAGCGACTATGGGGAGATATTTCGGGACAGACGGCTTCCGTGGTGAGGCCAATGTGGACCTGACGGCGGACCACGCCTATCAGGTGGGACGTTTTCTGGGCTGGTATTACGGTGAGACCAAGCGCCGCAGCGGCGACACCACGCCGGTGCGGGTGGTTATCGGCAAGGACACCCGCCGCAGCAGCTACATGTTTGAGTACGCGCTGGCCTCGGGATTGGTGGCCTCCGGCGCGGATGCCTATCTGCTGCATGTGACCACCACGCCCTCCGTGTCCTTTGTGGCGCGGACGGACGGGTTCGACTGCGGCATCATGATCTCCGCCAGCCACAACCCCTACTACGACAACGGCATCAAGCTCATCAGCGGCAGCGGCGAGAAGATGGACGAGGGCACCATCGCCTTCATCGAGGACTATCTGGACGGCAAGCTGGAGGTGTTCGGCCAGCGCTGGCAGCAGATCCCTCTGGCCCGGCGGGACCACATCGGCCGCACGGTGGACTATGTGGCGGGCCGCAACCGCTACGTGGGCTACCTCATCTCTCTGGGGCTGTTCTCCTTTAAGGGCAAGCGCGTGGGATTGGACTGCGCCAACGGCAGCGCCTGGACTATTGCCAAGAGCGTCTTTGACGCACTGGGCGCCAAGACCTACGTCATGGGCGATGAGCCCGACGGCTTCAACATCAACAACGGCGTGGGCTCCACCCATATCGAAGCCCTGCGCCGCTTTGTGCTGGCCAACGAGCTGGATGTGGGCTTCGCCTATGACGGCGATGCCGACCGCTGCCTTGCCGTGGATGAGCAGGGCGGCATCATCACCGGCGACCATATCCTCTACGTCTGCGGGCGGCACCTGAAGCAGCAGGGCGAGCTGCCCCGCAACACGGTGGTGACCACCATTATGTCCAACTTCGGCCTGTACCGCGCCTTTGACCGCGAGGGGATTTCCTACGCCAAGACCGCCGTGGGCGATAAGTACGTCTACGAGTACATGGCCAGGAACGGCTGCGCTCTGGGCGGCGAGCAGTCGGGCCACATTATCTTCTCCAAGTACGCCTCCACCGGCGACGGCGTGCTCACCAGCCTGAAGCTGATGGAGGTGATGCTGGAGCAGAAGAAGCCCCTCAGCAAGCTGACCGAGGGCCTCACCATCTATCCCCAGGTGCTGGAGAACGTCCGTGTCCAGGACAAAAAGACGGCGCGGGAGGACCCCGATGTGCAGGCCGCGGTGGATGCCGTGGCTGCGGAGCTGGGGGACACCGGCCGCGTGCTGGTGCGGGAATCCGGCACAGAGCCGGTGCTGCGGGTCATGGTGGAAGCGCCGGAGGACGCTATCTGCCGCCAGTGCGTGGACCGCGTGGTGGACGTGATCCGGCGGAACGGCCACTGCGTGTAACCGGAAAACCATAAAAATCAGACAAAAATCAGGGAGCGCCCACCGGCGTTCCCTGATTTTATGTTGACAACGGGAAAACACACCTATATTATAAAGAATATTCGGGCACACCGCCTTACCGGCGGCGCGCCAAAATGGGGAGGGCGTATGGAGCGCATCACCAGTCGTAAAAATCCGCTGCTGGAGCATATGCGCCGGCTGGACAGCGCCGCCTTCCGGCGGCAGCAGGGGGAGTTCCTCTGCGACAGTCCCAAGCTGGTGGGGGAGGCCCTGCGCCACGGGGCGCGGGTGCTGGCCGTGGCCGTCAGCGACGGCGTAGAGCCGCCGGAGGGGCTGGATGCGTCGGTGCGGTGCGCGGCCGTGCCGCCGGATGTGATGGCCTCCATCTCGCCCATGCGCACGCCCCAGGGCATGCTGGCGGTGTGCCGCCTGCCGGACACCGCCCTGCCGGAGATGCTGCCGGGCAGCCGCTACGTGGTGCTGGACGGCGTACAGGACCCGGGCAACGTGGGCACGGTGCTGCGGACGGCGGACGCCTTCGGCTGCGACGGCGTGCTGCTGCTCACCGGCTGCGCCGATCCGTACAGCGTCAAGACGCTGCGCTCGTCCATGGGCGCGGTGTTCCGCATGCCGGTGTGGTGTACCGACGCCGCGGCCATGCGGCAGCGGCTCACCGCGGCGGGGCTGCCGCTGTACGGCGCGGCCCTGCGGGACGATACCGAGGACGTGCGGGCGCTGGACCTGCGCCGCTGCGCCATCGCCATCGGCAGCGAGGGCAGGGGATTGACGGAGCAGGTGCTGGCCATGTGCGACAAAACAGTACGTATCCCCATGCAGGCGCACTGCGAGTCACTGAACGCGGCCATGGCGGCGGCGGTGCTGCTGTGGGAGGCCTATCGCTGAAAAAGGGAGATGAGGGGGATGGCGGCGCTGAAATACTGGCTGTGGCTGACCACGGCGCCGGCGCTGAGCAATCGGGCGAAGCTGCTGCTGTTGGAGCATTTTTCCTCGCCCGAGGACGTATACTATGCCCAGCCGGACCAGCTGTGTCTGGTGGAGGGCATTACCAGACAGCAGGCGGAGAGCCTGTCGGACAAATCGTTGGCCCGCGCCGAAAAGGTGCTGGCTGACTGCGCCAGGGACGGGCAATTCATCGTCACCATGGACGACGCGGCCTATCCCGCCCGTCTGCGGGACATGTACGACCCGCCGGTGCTGCTGTACGGCAAGGGCTCCATGCCGCTTTTCGATGAGGAGGCCGCCGTGGCGGTGGTGGGCACGCGGAAGTGCTCGCCCTACGGCACCCGTGCCGCCTCCCAGCTGGGCTATGAGCTGGCACGGCAGGGTGGTCTGGTGATCTCGGGCCTTGCCAAAGGCATCGACGGCGCGGCCCATCAGGGCGCGCTGCGGGCCGGCGGGTTCACCGCGGCGGTATTGGGCGGCGGAGCGGACGTGATCTATCCGCCGGAGAACCGCCGTCTCTACGAGGACATCGCCGCCACCGGCGTACTGTTGTCGGAGTACCCGCCGGGCACGGAGCCGCGCGGCGGCCACTTTCCCGTGCGCAACCGCATCATCAGCGGCCTGAGTCTGGCGGTGGTCGTGGTAGAAGCGCCGGAGAAAAGCGGTGCGCTTATCACTGCCAATACCGCGCTGGAGCAGGGCAGGGACGTGTTCGCCGTCCCGGGCCCTATCAATGCCGCCTCCAGCCGCGGCTGCAACCAGCTGATCCGCGACGGCGCGGGGCTGGTCATGGAGGCGTGGGACGTGCTGGGCACGTACCAGCAGCGCTTCCCCCAGAAGCTGCGCCCCATCCGTGCGGTGCTGCCGGAGACGCCCGGAAGCGCGGAGGCGGAGCCTGCGTCCGCATCGGCGCAGCCGGTGCGGCAGCCGGAAAAGGCGCCGGCGCTGCCTATATTGAACATGGCCAGGGAGGGCGCGGCGCTGACTGACGACCAGCAGCGCATCCTGCGCATGCTGCCTACGGACCGCCCGCTGCTGGCGGACGAGGCCGCCGTGGCCACAGACCTGCCGGTGCGGCGGGTGCTGTCGGCCCTGACCATGCTGGAGATCGACGGATATGTCTGCCGTCAGGGAGCAGGGAGCTTCCTGCGGACAGTGGAACTCAAGGAGGAGTAAATCAAGTTATGGCAAAAGCAAAGAATCTGGTGATCGTGGAGTCCCCCGCCAAAGCCAAGACCATCGGCAAGTATCTGGGCCCCGATTATCAGGTGAAGGCCAGTATGGGCCACCTGCGGGACCTGCCCAAGAGCACGCTGGGCGTGGACGTGGACGGGGATTTCACCCCCAATTACCGGCCCATCAAGGGCAAAGAGGATATCATCAAGGAGCTCAAGACGGCGGCAAAGGGGAGTCAGACCGTCTACCTCGCCACCGACCCGGACCGCGAGGGCGAGGCCATCAGCTGGCATCTGAAGCATCTTCTGGACCTGCCGGACGAGAAGGCGCGGCGGGTCACGTTCAATGAGATCACCAAAAAGGTGGTGACGGACAGCATCCGCCACCCCCGCGACATCGATCAGGATCTGGTGGACGCCCAGCAGGCCCGCCGCGTGCTGGACCGCATCGTAGGCTACCAGCTGTCGCCGCTGCTGTGGAAGAAGATCCGCCGCGGCCTGTCGGCAGGCCGTGTCCAGTCCGTGGCCATGCGTCTGGTGGCCCAGCGGGAAAAGGAGATCGCGGATTTCGTACCTCAGGAGTATTGGACGCTGGACGCCAGCCTGAAAAACCACGCCGGCGCCCTGTTCACCGCCCACTACTACGGCAAGGACGGCAAGAAATACGAGCCCGCCAGTCAGGCCGATACCCAGACGGTGATGGACGAGCTGAAGAGCCTGCCCTTTGCGGTGAAGTCCGTAAAGCGGGCGGACAAGCAGCGCTCTCCTGCGCCGCCGTTCACCACCTCTACTTTACAGCAGGAGGCGTCACGCAAGCTGAACATGACCCCCCGCCGCACCATGGCCATCGCCCAGCAGCTGTACGAGGGCGTGGACATCACCGGCGAGGGCACCGTGGGCCTCATCACCTACATGCGTACCGACTCCCTCCGCATCTCTGCGGAGGCCCAGACCCAGGCCAGGGATGTCATCTGCTCCCGCTACGGCCAGAGCTATTACCCCGCATCCCCCCGCGTCTATAAGACCAAGGCCGGAGCGCAGGACGCCCACGAGGCCATCCGCCCCTCCGATCCGTCCCTGACGCCGGAGCAGGTAAAGGGCGACCTCACCGGCGAGCAGTACCGGCTGTACCGCCTGATCTGGAGCCGCTTCCTGTCCAGCCAGATGGCCAATGCCGTCTACGACAGCATCAGCGTGGAGATCGGCGCGGGCGCCCACAGCTTCCGCTGCTCCGCCAGCAACCTGAAGTTCGCCGGCTACACCGCCGTGTACGAGGAGAGCCGCGACGATGAGAAGGAGGAGAAGGAGTCCCCGCTGCCGGAGCTGGCCGAGGGCGAGACCGTGACGCTGGAGAGCTTCGCGCCGTCCCAGCATTTCACCCAGCCTCCCGCGCGGTACACTGACGCCACCCTCATCCGTACCATGGAGGAAAACGGCATCGGCCGTCCCTCCACCTACGCCCCCACCGTGTCCACCATTCTGGACCGTGAGTACGTCATCAAGGAGGGCAAATACCTGCGCATCACCCCGCTGGGGCAGGTGGTCAACGACCTGATGTGCCAGCGCTTCCCCGATATCGTGGACGTGAAGTTCACCGCCCGCATGGAGAAAAAGCTGGATGATGTGGAGTCCGGCGATGTCCGGTGGAAGGACCTGATCCGCCAGTTCTACGTACCATTCCACGAGAATCTGGAAAAGGTGGAAAAGGACATGGAGGGCGTGTACCTGAAGGTGCCCGACGAGGTGACGGAGGAGAAGTGCGACCTGTGCGGCCGCAACATGGTCATCAAGTCCGGGCGTTTTGGCCGGTTTCTGGCCTGCCCCGGCTATCCGGAGTGCAAGTTCACCAAGCCGCTGGTGGTGGAGATGCCCGGCCGCTGCCCCAAGTGCGGCGGACGCATCCTGAAAAAGACCAGCCGCAACGGCTACACCTACTACGGCTGCGACAAGTTCCCTACCTGCGACTTTATGACGTGGGACGTGCCGGTGAAGGACGACTGCCCCGTCTGCGGACAGACCATGTTCAAAAAGGCGGGCCGCGGCTTCAATAAGCCCTTCTGCGCCAATCCCGCGTGCAGCAACTTCCTGCCGGAGGATAAGCGCGGCTATCGCCGCCGCAAGCCCGCCGAGGACGGCGAAAACGCCGCCGAGAAGCCGGCGGAAGGCGCTCAGTCCACCGAGACGGCCGCCGAGAAGCCCGCCAAGGCGGCGGCCAAAACCACGAAGGCGGCGAAAACCACCAAAACCACCAAAACCACCAAAACCACCAAAACCACCAAGACCACCAGGACTGCGGCGGCCAAAAAGCCTGCCGCGAAGACCACCGCCGCCAAAAAGACCACGAAGAAGGCTGCGGAGAAAACGGAGTAAAGCATGAACCATGTGACCGTCATCGGCGCGGGACTGGCCGGCTCCGAGTGCGCGTGGCAGCTGGCCCAGCGGGGCGTGGCTGTGACGCTGCGGGAGATGAAGCCGGAGAAAAGGACCCCCGCCCATGTGACCGACTATTTTGCGGAGCTTTGCTGCTCCAACTCCCTGCGCGGCGCGGGGCTGGAAAACGCCGTGGGCCTCCTGAAGGAGGAGCTGCGGCGGCTGCACAGTCTCATCATGCGCTGCGCCGACGCCACGGCGGTGCCTGCCGGCGGTGCGCTGGCAGTGGACCGCGAGGGCTTCGCCCGCATGGTCACGGAGACCATTTTCAGCCATCCCAACATCACCATGATCCCCGGCGAGGTCACGTCCATCCCGGAGGGGGACGTGGTCATCGCCTCCGGCCCCCTGACCTCCGACCCGCTGGCGGATGCCATCGCCGCCAGACTGGGCGGCGGCAATACCCTGAACTTTTTCGACGCCGCCGCGCCGCTGGTGTCCTACGATAGCGTGGACATGAACAGCGCCTATTTCGCCAGCCGCTACGACAAGGGCACGCCGGACTACATCAATTGCCCTATGACCAGAGAGGAGTATCTGGCCTTCTGGCAGGCTCTGGCCACCGCGCAGGAGGCGGAGGTCCACGGCTTCGAGGATAAGAACGTGTTCGAGGGCTGTATGCCCGTGGAGGTCATGGCACGGCGGGGCGAGGACACCCTGCGCTTCGGCCCCCTGAAGCCCCGGGGGCTCATCGACCCCAGGACCGGGAAGGAGCCCTACGCCGTGGTGCAGCTCCGCCGTGACAACGCCGATGGCAGCATCTACAATCTGGTGGGCTTCCAGACCCACCTGAAATGGCCGGAGCAGCGGCGGGTGTTCACCATGATCCCCGCGCTCCGCGACGCCCAGTTCCTGCGCTACGGCGTGATGCACCGCAACACCTATCTGGATTCCCCCCGCCTGCTGGACCGCTACTACCGGCTGAAGTCCGACCCCCGCATCGTCTTTGCCGGGCAGATGACCGGCGTGGAGGGCTATGTGGAGTCCTGCGCCAGCGGTTTTCTGGCAGGTGTGGAGCTGGCCCGCCGTCTCAACGGACAGGCCCCTGTCGACTTTCCCGCGGAGACGGCCATCGGCGCGCTGGGACTCTACGTCAGCAACGGCTCCGTGGGTGACTTCCAGCCCATGAACATCAACTTCGGCATCATCCCGCCGCTGGACCACCGCGTCAAGGGCAAGCGCAACAAGAACGCGGAGCTGAGCCGGCGCTCTCTGGATATCCTGAGCCAGACCATCGAGCAGGAGGTACTGTACACATGAAGATCATTGTAGACGCCATGGGCGGCGACAACGCCCCGCTGGAGATCGTCAAGGGCGCGCTGCAGGCGCAGAAGCGCTTCGGCGCGGCCATCGTGTTCACCGGCGACGAGGCCGCCATTCTGGACGCTGTCAGGGCCTGCGGCCTGACGGACCTGCCGGACGGCGCGGCCGTTATCCCCGCAACGGAGACGGTGGAGATGTGCGACGACCCCGCCACCGTATTCCGCCGGAAAAAGGACACGTCCATGGGCGTAGGCCTGACGCTGCTGAAAAACGGCGGCGGCGACGCCATGGTGTCCGCCGGCTCCACCGGCGCGCTGCTCACCGGCGCCACCCTCATCACCAAGCGCATCCACGGCATCCGCCGCGCCGCCATGGCCCCCGTGATCCCCACCGCCACCGGCAGCGCCGTCCTCATCGACTGCGGCGCCAACGCCGAGTGTACGCCGGAGTATCTGGTGCAGTTCGCCTATCTGGGCAATTTCTACGCCCAGCGGGTGCTGGGCGTGGCAAAGCCCCGGGTGGCGCTTCTCAACATCGGCACGGAGGACAGCAAGGGCACCGACCTCCAGAAGCAGACGCTGGCCCTGCTGCGTCAGGCCGGTGAGCGGGGCGACCTGCACTTCATCGGCAACATCGAGGCCAAGGAGGCCATCAAGGGCGGCTGCGACGTCATCGTCACCGACGGCTTCTCCGGCAACATCATGCTCAAGAGCATCGAGGGAGTGGGCTCCTTCGCCGGCTCTGCGCTGAAGACCATGTTCAAGAAGAACCTGCTGACAAAGCTGGCGGCGCTGCTGGTGATGCCCGGGCTCAACGCCTTCAAGGCCCGGCTGGACCCCAACAAGGTGGGCGGCACCGCCTTCATCGGCATCTCAAAGCCCGTCATCAAGGCCCACGGCGCGTCCAATGCCGAGGCCATCGAGAACGCCGTCGGACAGGCCATTCAGGTGGCCCGCAGCGGCATTGTGGAGGATATTCAGAAGAACATAGACAAGATGCAGCTGGTGTCCGAATAAAAAAGGAAAAAAGGGTATTGACAGTCCCAGAGGATTGCCGTATTCTATTCGAAGAAAAAAAGAAGGAGGAATACCCCGTGACAATGGAGGAGATCTTCAAAACGATGCAGGACCTCATCGCCGAGCAGTTTGCCATCGATGCCGATGAGATCAGCATGGAGAGTTCTTTCGTGGACGATCTGGGTGCCGATTCCGTGGACCTGGTCGAGTTGGTCATGGCCATGGAGGAAGAATTCGACATCGGCGTGATCGATGAGGAGGACCTGACGTCTCTCAAGACCGTCGGCGACTGCGTCCGCTATCTCAACGGAAAGCTCGGTTGATCTGACATAGAAAAGACGAGACCTGACCCCGCCTGTGCGGGGTCGTCTTTTTGGAAAGGAGAGTTACCTATGCAGGCATTGGAGACAAAGCTGGGCTATACCTTCCGCCGCCCCGCGCTGCTGGAAAACGCCCTGTACCACAGCTCCTACGCCAACGAGCACCGCGCCGGCGGCATCACCAGCAACGAACGTCTGGAGTTTCTGGGCGACGCGGTGCTGGGCTTTGTGACGGCGGAGTACCTGTACGCCAAGCACCCCGACCTGCCGGAGGGCGATCTGACCCGCATCCGCGCCGCACTGGTGTGCGAGGAGAGCCTGCACGAGGTGGCTCAGTATCTGGAGCTGGGCCAGTACCTGAAGCTGGGCCACGGTGAGGAGCTGGGCGGCGGACGTCAGCGCCCGTCCATTCTGGCAGACGCCACGGAGTCCGTGTTTGCCGCCGTCTATCTGGACGGTGGGGTAGATGCCGCCCGTGACCTCATCCACCGCGTCCTGCTGGACAAGGAGCAGGAGGAGCAGGTGGAGGAGCGCCGCCGCGACTATAAGACGGAGCTGCAGGAGCTGGTACAGCGCAAGCCCGACCAGACTCTGCGCTACGAGATGACCGGCTCCGCCGGTCCCGACCACGCCCGCCTGTTCGCCTTCCGCGTTACGCTGAACGGCGAGCCCGTCGGCGCCGGCGAGGGCCGCAGCAAGAAAGAGGCAGAGCAGTCCGCCGCCCGCAGCGCCCTGGAAAAGCTGCAAAAATGACAAAACCGCACCGGCAGTTGTCCCTGCCGGTGCATTTATTTTGCGCGGAAGGAAACCTTTTCCCGCTCCGCCCCGTCTAAGGGATAGAGAACATGGAAAGGAGCTGATCCCATGGGAAAGCGTATGGCCGCGCTGGCGCTGGCCGTTTGTATGGCGCTGCCGCTGTTCGGCTGCGGCGGCAAGCTGAAGGCCCAAAGCCTGACGGAGGGCATCACCGTCCGCACCATCGATACCCACACCGACCTGACGGGCGACAGCACCGCCGTCATGGACTTTGCCGCCGCCCTGCTGCGGCAGACGGCCGAGCCGGAGGGTGTGCTGCTCTCACCGGTATCGGTGCTCTACGCCCTGGGCATGACCGCCAACGGCGCCTCCGGCGACACCCTGACCCATCTGGAGCAGGTCATGGGCATGGACCTGACCGCCCTCAACGACTACCTCTACACCTATCGTATGAGCCTGCCGGAGAACACCAAAAAGTGTAAGCTGTCGCTGGCCAACTCCCTGTGGCTGCGGGACATCTTCCGCGTGGACGATGCTTTTCTGGATACCTGCGCCAACTACTACGGCGCGGAGGCCTACCGCTCCGCCTTCGACGACTCTCTGGTGACGGACCTGAACCGCTGGGTGGACAACAAGACCGACGGCATGATCTCCAGCCTGCTGGATCAGCCGCCCACGGACCGCACCATGCTGTATCTGGTGAACGCCGTCTGCTTCGACGCCAAGTGGCGGGAGCCCTACGAGAAGTCCGACATTGAGACGGGCGCCGCCTTCACCGCCGCCGACGGCACACGACAGACGGCGGACCTGCTGTGGTCCAAGGAGAGCGTTTACCTGTCCGACGACAACACCACCGGCTTCATGAAGTACTACGACGGCGGCCGCTACGCCTTTGTGGGGCTGCTGCCCAATGAGGGTGTCTCCATAGCGGACTATGTAGCCGGACTCACCGGCGGTAAGCTCCACGCCCTGCTCAACGAACACCGTTACGGCATGGTGGAGGCCGCCATCCCCCGCTTCACGGCGTCCTCCTCGCTGGAGCTGAGCGACGCGCTGAAGGCCATGGGCGTCACCGACGCCTTCGACGCCTCCCACGCCGACCTGCGGGCCATGGGCAGCGCACCCAATGACCAGCTGTACGTCAGCGCCGTGCTGCACAAGACGTACCTGTCCCTGGACGAGAACGGCACCAAGGCCGCCGCCGTCACGGCGGTGGTGGCTGACACCGCCTCCGCTGAGCCGCCGGAGGTGCATCGCGTGGTGCTGGATCGCCCCTTCGTGTACATGATCGTGGATACCCACGCCAACCTGCCGCTGTTTTTGGGGACCGTGACCCAAATGAACGGTTGACATTTGCCCGCGAAGCGCCTATACTGTCAGTTTGCCGGATGCAGCGAAGGCCGCATCCGGCAAACTGATACAGGAGATCTGTTTGTATGGACTATTATCTGCTGACCGATCTGGCGGTCACCATGGGGTATCATCTGGCCATGTCCGGCGCGGAGACGTTCCGCGTGGAGGACAGCGTCCACCGCATCCTGCGTGCCTATGGTGTGGAGTGTGAGGTGTTCGCCATCCCCAACAGCATTTCTGTCAGTCTGGAGGCGGCCAACGGCAAGCCCCTGATGCTCATGAAGCGTATCGACTTCCACGGCAACGATCTGGAGACCATGGAGAAGCTCAACGCCCTGAGCCGCCGCATCTGCACGGAGCGTCCGGAGGCGGACGAGGCCATGACATGGCTTCACGAGACGCTGGCCGCCTGCCGCACCTACCGCACCGGCGTGATCTATCTGGGCGGCGTTCTGGTGGGCCTGGGCTTCTGTCTGGTGTTCGGCGGCACGCTGCTGGACTGCCTGTGGGCGGGACTCATGGGCCTTATCATCGGCCTTGTTACCCGCTTTATGGACAAGCAGGAGGCCAACCCGTTTTTCAGCACCCTGCTGGCCGCCTGCTGCATGGCGCTTCCGGCCTATATCGCCGCGGGACTGGGGCTGATGGACAGCCCGGACGCCGCCATCATCGGCACGCTGATGATGCTGGTCCCGGGCCTGCCCATCACCAACGCCATGCGGGACATCATCTACGGCGATACCAACTCCGGCATCTTCCGGCTGGTGCAGGTGGTGTTCACGGCGCTGGCCATCGCGTTGGGCACCGCTGCCGCGTGGCACCTGACATCAGGGGTCTACGGTGTCACCGGCTCCGCCACGGTGACGTGGCACCCGCTGGCACAGGCTGTGGCCGTGTTCGTGGGCTGTCTGGGCTTCTGCATCCTGTTCAACGTCCACGGCCGCGGCAGCGTCTTGTGCATCATCGGCGGCGTGGTGACGTGGATGCTGTACCTGCTGGGCGGCGCGCTGGGCTGCGATGTGTATGTCGCCAACCTGTTTGCATCCCTGTTCGCGGCGGCGTATGCCGAGGTGATGGCCCGGGTCCGCAAGTGCCCCGCCATGCCCTATCTGGTCATCGCCATACTGCCCCTGCTGCCCGGCGCCGGCGTGTACTACACCATGAGCCTGGGACTGGAGGGCAATCGTATGGACGCCGTGGCCAAGGGACTGGAGACAGTGGGCATCGCCGGTTCTCTGGCGGTGGGCATCCTGCTGGTATCCACGGTGTTCCGCCTCATCTACCGCCATGTCCAGGGAGCGCGGGCGGAGAAGTCCTGATCCGATAAGCTGAAAAAGCCATCCCCCTGCACCGCAGGGGGATGGCTTTTTCCTCAGTCCTCGATATAGGCGTGGGGGTCGATGACGCTGCCGTCCTGACTGACGGAGAAGTGGAGGTGGGGGCCCATCTCACTTTCCGCCGCGCTGGTGGAGCCCACGCGGCCGATGATGTCACCGGCGCGGACAGACTGCCCCTCCGCCACCGGCACGTCCGATTGCAGACTGCTGTACTGGGTGGTGTAGCCGCCGCTGTGCTGGATGACCACGGTGGTGCCCATCAGCTCATCGCTGGTGACGGACAGCACCGTGCCATCCGCCGCGGTCTTGACGGCCGCGCCCTCCTCGGCCTGCACATCGATGCCGTTGTGGGTGCGCCAGTCCGCCATGGTCTGGTCATACAGCAGCTCCGTCATGCTGAATACCGTCACGGTGGTGCCGTCCAGCGGGGAGATGACCTCCGGCAGCAGCTCCACCGGCTCCTCGATGACCGCCTCCGCCTCCTGCACCGGTACCTCAACGGGCTCCGACTGGATCACCGGCTTGGTGGGCGCCGCAGGCACGGGGGTGACGGGAGTGGGCTTGATCTCAATGACGGGGTCCGGCTCCTTTGCGGGGGAGTCGGCGGAAAACAGGGTGATATAGCCAATCGTTCCGGCGGCCAGCAGGCACAGAGCAAGGGCTATGTAAAAGCCCTTGCCGCCGAACATGGCCTTGATCTTGGAGTTGTCGAATCTGCTCATACGCGCCTTTCGGGTGGGACGCACCCACCGCCGCCTGTTTCCGGCCTGCGGCCCGCCGTGATAAAAAAGTCTCTGCCTGCATTGTGACCAGACAGAGACTTTTTTATGCACTTTTTTTCCGGCGCGGCTGTGTCAGTCGTAGAATTCCTCCGTCAGGCCCCGCCGCAGCAGAGCGGCCAGCACATCTCTGGGCACCGCCTGCTCATAGAGGATGTCGTGCACCGCCTTGCAGATGGGCAGCTCCACACCGTACCGCTGTCCCAGCAGCATCAGGGCCTTCACGGTGTAATACCCCTCCGCCAGCTGGTGGTAATCCTGCCCGCGGACGAAGGACTCACCGAACTGCCGGTTGTGGCTGTACGGCGAGAACACCGTGGCCTCGTAGTCCCCCAGGTGGCACAGACCGTAGGCCGACAGCTCGCTGCCGCCCATGGCCTTGATGAGACGGGCCACCTCGCGGGTGCCGCGGCTCATGAGAGCGCCCTTGAGACTGGACATCTCGAAGCCATCCAGAAAACCGGCGGCGATACCCACCACGTTCTTGGCGGCGGCGCCCACCTCATTGCCGATCATATCCCCGCCGTAATAAAAGCGGATGAGGTCGCTGGAAAACGCCTGCACCAGACGGCGCTTCACGTCCTCGTTTTCGCTGTCGATGACCATGCAGTTGGGGATGCCGCGGTAGAACTCCTGCACATGGCCCGGCCCCAGCCACACGGCCACGGTGTTGGATGGGTGCAGCAGCTCCGCCGCGATCTGACTGAGCCGAGCGCCGGTCCCCATCTCCAGACCCTTCATGCATAAGACCACCGTGCGGCTCCTCAGTGCCTGCAATTCCGACTGTCCCAGCAGGCTCCGCAGGCTCTGGGAGCCGATGGAGATGATGACCGTCTCCGCGCTCTCCAGCGCCGCGTCCAGCGCCGTGGACAGCGCTACGGACTCCGGCAGCGTCAGCAGGTCGTTTTGCCGCGTGGTGAGAAACGCCTGCATGCGGGGCGATGCCGCGCGGCCATACAGGGTGACGCGGTGGCCGATGTGATCCAGATACCACGTGATGAGGGAGCCCCACCGCCCGCAGCCGATGACTGTAATGTTCATGGATATGTCTCCTTATAAACAGGTCCCGAAGCATGGCTTCGGGACCTGCCGTACATGACGATGTTGGTTACTTGACGATCAGCGTCTTGCCGTCCATCTCCGGCGGGCAGGCCAGCCCCATTACATCCAGGATGGTGGGGGCGATGTCGGCCAGACGGCCGGTGCGCAGCTCCGTACCGGCGCCGCAGAGAATGAAGGGCACCAGATTGGTGGTGTGGGAGGTCATGGGGCTGCCGTCGGGCTGCTTCATGTCCTCGGCGTTGCCGTGGTCAGCCGTGACCATGGCGATGCCGCCCATCTTCAGGGTGGCCTCCACCACGCGGCCCACGCAGGTGTCCACGGTCTCCACCGCCTTGACGGCGGCCTCCAGTACGCCGGTGTGGCCTACCATGTCACAGTTGGCGAAGTTCAGGATGATGACGTCATACGCACCGGACTCGATGCGCTCCACGCACTTGTCGCACACCTCCACAGCGCTCATCTCCGGCTGGAGATCGTAGGTGGCTACCTTGGGGGAGGCCACCAGCACACGGTCCTCACCGGGGTACTGCTTCTCCACGCCGCCGTTGAAAAAGAACGTCACATGGGCGTACTTCTCGGTCTCGGCGATGCGCAGCTGGGTCAGCCCCAGACTGCTGAGATACTCACCCAGCCCGTTCTTCACGGCGATGCGGGGCCACGCCACCAGCACGTTGGGCATGGTGGCGTCGTACTCCGTGTTGCACACGTAGGTGGTGGGGAAGAATTCCCGCTGGAACCCGTCGAAGTCAGGGTCCACGATGGCGCGGGTGATTTCACGGGCGCGGTCGGGGCGGTAGTTGAAGAAGATGACGCTGTCGTTGTCGCTGATGGTGCCCTCGCTGTCGCACACCACCGGCTCCATGAACTCGTCGGTGACGTTGGCGGCGTAGCTCTGTGCCACGGCGTCCACGGGATCGGGGTTGTGGTTTCCCTCGCCGTACACCATGGCGTCGTAGGCCATCTGCACCCGCTCCCAGCGCTTGTCACGGTCCATGGCGTAGTAGCGGCCCATGACCGTGGCGATCTTGCCCACGCCCAGCTCTGCGCACTTGTCCACCAGCGCCTGGACGAAGCCCTTGCCGCTGGTGGGGGACACATCGCGCCCGTCCAGGAAGCAGTGGAGATACACGCGCTGGAGGCCCTTGTCCTTGGCCATCCGCATCAGCGCGTACAGGTGGTCGATATGGGAGTGTACGCCGCCGTTGGACAGCAGGCCGTACAGATGCAGGGCGGTACCGTTTTTCAGGCAGTCGTCCATAGCCTTGTTGTAGGCCTCGTTCCGGAAGAAGCTGCCATCCTCAATGGCGCGGCTGATGCGGGGCAGATCCTGAAACACCACGCGGCCGCCGCCGATGTTGGTGTGGCCCACCTCGCTGTTGCCCATCTGCCCTGCGGGCAGACCCACGTCCAATCCGCTGGCGGACAGGGTGGTGTGGGCGTATTCCTGGAACAGCCGGTCCAGCACCGGCGTCTTGGCCAGGGTGACGGCGTTGTCGTCCGCCGGCGGCGCGATGCCGAAGCCGTCCATGATGATAAGGGTCGTCGGAGTTTTGTTCATGCCTGCCTCCTTTTGCTCTTTAGTCCTGATTGGCGGCGTTGATGATCTCCACGAAGTCCGCTGCGTTCAGGGCGGCGCCGCCGATGAGCCCGCCGTCGATATCGGGCTGGCCCAGCAGCTCCGCGGCATTGGCGGGCTTCATGGAGCCGCCGTATTGGATAGTGATGGAACGGGCGATGCGGGCGCCGTACAGGTGGCGCACGGTGGTGCGGATAAAGGTGCAGACCTCGGCGGCCTGCTCAGCGGTGGCGGTCTTGCCGGTACCGATGGCCCACACGGGCTCATAGGCGATGACGCACTTGCGCAGCTTCTCGGCGGGCACACCGGCCAGCGCGGACTTCACCTGCAGGGCGATGAGCTCCATGGTGATGCCCAGCTCCCGCTGCTCCAGCGTCTCGCCCACGCAGATGATGGGGTGCAGACCGGCCTCCAGCGCGGCCAGCACCTTCTTGTTGACGATGAGATCCGTCTCGCCGAAGTACTGGCGGCGCTCGGAGTGGCCGATGATGACGTACTTCACGCCCAGATCCTTCAGCATGTCGGCGGAGACCTCACCGGTGTAGGCGCCGGACTTCTCAAAGAACACGTTCTGTGCGCCCACGGACACCCGCGCGTCCTTGAAGGCCTTGATGGCGGTGGAGATGTTCACAGCGGGGACACATACCACCACGTCGCACCACTTGGCCTTGGGCAGCAGGGCCTTCAGCTCCTCGGCGAACTTCTTGGTCTCGCTGGCGGTCTTGTTCATCTTCCAGTTGCCGGCGATAATGGTCTTACGGTATCTGCGATTCATAACTTGTTTACTCCTCTGTCTTCTTTAAACTATTCTATCGATACAAATTTTGCTTTGATACGATCCATGTAAAGGGGGAGCGCCTCCCCCGTCAAGGGACCTTACTTGTCCAGCAGGCACGCCACGCCGGGCAGCTCCAGCCCCTCCAGGAACTCCAGAGACGCGCCGCCGCCGGTGCTGATGTGGGTGATCTTATCGGCGAAGCCCATCTGCTCCACCGCTGCGGCGCTGTCGCCGCCGCCCACGATGGTGATAGCGCCGCTGTCGGCCAGGGCCTGGGCCATGGCACGGGTGCCGGCGGCGAAGTTGTCGAACTCAAACACGCCCATGGGTCCGTTCCACACCACGGTGCCCGCGCCCTTCACGGCATCGCAGAATACCTTGGTGGTGTCGGGACCGATGTCCATGCCCTCCCAGCCCTCGGGGATGGCCATGGTGCTGACCACCTGGCGCTTGGCATCGTTGGAGAAATCGTCCGCCGCCACGGTGTCGGAGGGCAGCAGCAGCTTTACGCCGTTCTTCTTGGCCTTCGCGATCATCTCCAGAGCGTAGTCCAGCTTATCCTCCTCGCACAGGCTCTTGCCGATGGAGCCGCCCTGCGCCTTGGCAAAGGTGTAGGCCATGCCGCCGCCGATGATGATGGTGTCGGCCTTGTCCAGCAGGTTGTTGATGACGCCGATCTTGTCGCTGACCTTAGCGCCGCCCAGCACCGCCACGAAGGGCCGCTTGGGATCGTTCAGCGCGCCGCCCATGACCTCCAGCTCCTTAGCCACCAGCAGGCCGGACACGGCGGGCAGATACGCCGCCACACCGGCGGTGGAGGCGTGGGCGCGGTGTACGGTGCCGAAGGCGTCGGACACGTACAGCTCCGCCATGGAGGCCAGCTCCTCGGCGAAGGACGGGTCGTTCTTCTCCTCGCGGGGATCGAAGCGCAGGTTTTCCAGCAGCATGATCTGGCCGCCCTGCAGCGCCGCGGCCTTGGCCTTGGCGTCCTCGCCCACAATGTCCCTGGCGAAGATGACCTCCTGCCCCAGCAGCTCGCTGAGACGCTCTGCCACGGGGGCAAGGCTCAGCTTGCTTTTCCACTCGCCCTTGGGCTTACCCAGATGGGAGCAGGCGATGACCGCCGCCTTCTTCTCCAGCAGGTAGCGGATGGTGGGCAGCGCCGCCACGATGCGCTTGTCGCTGGTAATGGCGCCGGTCTCCTTGTCCTGGGGCACGTTGAAATCGCAGCGCAGCAGGATCTTTTTCCCGGCCACGTCCACGTCCAGAATGGTCTTTTTATTGTAGTTCATACGGATACATCTCCTTTTGAAATAGTATGTGTATGGAAAAAACAGATCAGCGCTCCGCCATCTCGCCCTGCCCGGACAGCCCGGGGAACCCGTTCTGCCGCAGAGCCTCGTAGGTCAGGATGGCCACGGAGTTGCTGAGGTTCAGGCTCCGCGCCTCCGCACGCATGGGCAGACGGAGGCACCGGTCATAGTGGGCCGCGCGGAACGCCTCCGGCAGGCCCGCCGTCTCCTTGCCGAAGAACAGCCAGCAGTCCGGCGAAAACCGGGCCTGCGTGTAGTCCTGCGGGGCCTTGGTGGTGGCCAGCCACAGGTCTGCGGCCGCCTCCGGGTGCTGCCGGAACAGATCGTCCAGCCCGTCGTAGTCCCGCACCGTCACCAGATGCCAGTAGTCCAGCCCCGCCCGCTTCACGGCGCGGTCCGAGATGTCGAAGCCCAGCGGCCGCACCAGATGCAGGGAGCACCCCGTGGCGGCGCAGGTGCGGGCGATGTTGCCGCAGTTCTGGGGGATCTCCGGCTCGACCAGTACGATATGCAGCATAAACGGACATCCCCCTTGCGACTTGTCATCTATGGGCGCGGGCAAAACCGCGCCTGCCCTTGCCAACCGATGGTATTGTAATGCAACGGAAATGAAAATGCAACTCAAAAATGCCAAAACCCCCCGCATTTTCTTAGAAATACAAAAAATGACCGCTGTTTCCATGGAAAAATGGTAATTTACGTCAGCGTTTTTCCTCTCTGAAAAATTGTGGCCAAAAAAGTTGGAAAAATACTGGATTTTCCTGTAAAGCCTGCTATAATGGGGATAGACCGATTTATGCGAAGGGAGGAAGGGCCGATGGATCGTGTGGACTGCATCAAGACCCATATCATCTGTCAGTGCGCTCCCTCTGTCGGAGTGTGCGCCGTCTGTATCGCCGAAAGCCGCTGAACACAGTGGTAAGCGGCGCGGGACGGCGTTTTTGTTTGCTTTTTAACAGGCAAACGACCTCCGGCACAGCAACCAGAGAATACAAAAAAGGACAGAAAGCGAGAGGGTAAACACCATGATTTCTCACGGCAAGGACATCAAGATCTTCACCGGCAACGCCAACCCCGCGCTGGCGCAGGAGATCTGCAAGCTCATCGGCATCAAGCTGGGCGAGGCGGAGGTCAAATCCTTCGCGGACGGCGAGGCGTCTGTCTCCCTGTACGAGAGCGTTCGCGGCAGCGACGTGTTCCTCATCAACTCCACCTGCAAGCCGGTCAATGACAGCCTGATGGAGCTGCTCATCATGATCGATGCCTGCAAGCGCGCCTCCGCGGGCCGCGTCACCGCGGTGATCCCCTATTTCGGCTATGCCCGTCAGGACCGCAAGGCCAAGAGCCGCGATCCCATCTCCGCCAAGCTGGTGGCCAACATGCTCACCGCTTCCGGCGCGGACCGTGTGCTGACCATGGATCTCCATGCCAGCCAGATCCAGGGTTTCTTCGACATCCCCGTGGACAATCTGCTGGGCAACCCCGTGTTCGTGGACTACTATGCCAAGAAGTTCGGCGAGCGCTGCGAGGATATGGTCGTGGTGTCCCCCGATGTGGGCTCCGTGGCCCGCGCCCGCACCTTCGCCCAGAAGCTGCACATGAGCCTTGCTATCGTGGACAAGCGCCGTCAGAAGGCCAACCAGTGCGAGGTCATGAACGTTATCGGCGACGTGGCCGGTAAGGACTGCATCCTGTTCGACGATATGATCGACACCGCCGGCTCCATCTGCAACGCCGCCAAGGCCATCGTCGAGGTGGGCGGCGCCACCAGCGTCTATGCCTGCGCCAGCCACGGCGTGCTGTCCGGCCCCGCGCTGGAGCGCCTGAGCGCCAGCGTCATCAAGGAAGTGGCCCTGCTGAACACCATTCCCGAGTCCATGGGCGAGGGCTGCGACAAGATCAAGTATCTGTCCGTGGCGCCCATGTTTGCCGAGGCCATCGAGCGCATCTATCAGGAGATCTCCATCGCCAAGCTGTTCAACTGAACGCTTTGCAAACGGAAAAGACTGTGTTATAATAGAGGGACTGCGTTTGCAGTCCCTCTTTACTTTGCAGAAGGAGGCGAGAGCCTTGTTTTTTAATCGGAATCAGAGTGGCGGCGTTAACTGGATCCTGGTGGGTCTGGGCAACCCGGGCGCCAAGTACGAATCCACCCGCCACAACATGGGCTGGCTGGCGCTGGACAGCCTGATGGAAAAGGAAAATTTCAAACTCAACAAGCTGAGGTTCAAGGCGTGGACCGGTATTTTGGAGAAAAACGGCAACAAAATTCTGGTGATGAAGCCCCAGACCTACATGAACCTCTCCGGCGAGTCGGTGGGCGAAGCGGCGCGGTTTTATAAGGTGCCGGCGGACCATGTGGTGGTGATCTCCGACGACGTTTCTCTGCCGGCAGGCAAGCTGCGCATTCGCAAAAGCGGCTCCGCCGGCGGCCATAACGGCCTGAAAAATATCATCCAGCATCTGGGCACCGACGGCTTCCCCCGCATCAAGATCGGTGTCGGCATGCCGGCGCACCCTGACCACGAGATGATCGACTGGGTCATCGGCAAGCCTCAGGGCGAGGAGGCCAAGGTGCTCCGCGCCACGCTGGACCGCGCGGCGGAGGCGGCGCTGTGCCTCATGGAGGAGGGGGCGGACGCCGCCATGAATCGCTTTAACGGATAAAAGTTTTTCGTACAAAACAATCGCATGTTGAAGAAGCTGCTCAAATGGTGATGACGCCTGCTGTACCAGGGAAAAGGCGCATTGACCCCTGCGGCGGCCTGAAGAATGATGAACTGCCGGTCTCCGCAGGCTGTGCGCGGGCCGCGGCGCATCGCTTTTGCACCGGCCCTGCGGGGCAAGGCCCCGCGTTTTCGTGTCCGCTCTGCGGCGTTTTTTGCGCGGCGCTTGCGGCGGTTTTTTCAGGTAATTTTCAGCAAGGGCACATACAATAGAAAATGGTATATCGTCGGCAGGGGAGCCGTGCTTCCGAGGGCGGGTCACCTCCTCGACCCTGTGGCTCCGGCGGCCGCGTCCCCGCACCCCGTAGGGGCCGGCGGTCTCGGCGGCCCCATTTCTTTCAGCAGCGAAAGAAATGGGGGAAAGAACGCCGCCAAAAACCAATGGCTTTTGGATTTCCTTTGCACGCTTTAAATGCGGCAGGAAAAGGTTCCACAGGGAATCGGCCACGAGTCTACCCCCGCTGCCGCTGACAAGGTGGGCGGTGGGACTTGATGGGCCTACCGGCTTGGGCGATCATCAAATCGCGCACTTGCCGCCAGCGGCGGCAAGTGTAGGTGCGGCCCGCTGGGCCGCGGGAATATAAAAATTACGCGGAGTGTAAAGATGTTTCACTGTACAGCGCAGGAGTAGAAAGTTTTCGCGCGGAACGTGGGAGCGGCAGCGATAAGAGGATCGTAAGCGATTCGTTGTACGACGATGTGCAACATTTGGGTTTTCGCGGGGTACGCGGCGACAGGTTTTTGACGTACCCCAACCGCGCAGGAAGTCTTGAAACCTGCGGTTTCAAGCGGCGTTTTTGGTCACTTTTGGGGCTGCGGCCAAAAGAGACCCGCGCCCGCGGGCGCGGAACTCTCCCTGTTGGTGACATGGAGGAAAAACGAACGGGCCGTCGAGGACGCCGGCCCCTACAAAGGGTTAGGCGAAAGTGCGCCGGTATTTGGCGGTGCGTCGATGCGGGCTGCCGGGGACGCCGGCCCCCACGGGAGCGGGAGCGGGGCCGTCAGCAAATTTGAGAACATCAGCAGACGAACAGATATATCCACGACCCGCGCCGGAGCGACCCGCGGAGGCATTACAAACAATATAAAAAACCACGAAGCATCGCAAAAACCGCCGTTGCGCAGCAACGGAGCAGCGCACTACCGCGCGGAACGCGGGAGCGGCAGCGATAAGAGGATCGTAAGCGATTCGTTGTACGACGATGTGCAGCATTTGGGTTTTCGCGGGGTACGCGGCGACAGTTTTTTGACGTACCCCAACCGCGCAGGAAGTCTTGAAACCTGCGGTTTCAAGCAGCGTTTTGGTCACTTTTGGGGCTGCGGCCAAAAGTGACCCGCGCCCGAGGGCGCGGAATACTCCCTGTTGGTGACATGGAGGAAAAACGAACGGGCCGTCGGGGACGCCGGCCCCTACGGGAGCGAGAACGGGGCCGTCAGCAAATTTGAGAACATCAGCAAACGAGCAGATACATCCACGAGCCGCGCCGGAGCACGAAGCATTCCTTTGAAAATAACCGGAAAAGAGCAATAGCATAAAAAACAGTAGAATACACGACAAAACAGCAAAATATTACCACCAAAAAACGACAAGGAGGGGAGAGCGATGGAAGGATTCATCCGGCAGCTGCTGACGCTGCCGCAGGTGCAGGAGCTGACGGCGGGCATCAACGGCCGCGAAAAGCACAGCGTGGTGACGGGACTCTCCCCTGTGCAGCGGGCGGCCGTGGCGGCGGCTGCGGCGGAGCAGACCGGCAGGCCGCTGCTGATGCTGTGCGCCGATGAGCAGGAGTGCGCCCGACAGGCCGCCGATCTGCGGGCCCTTACCGGTCAGGAGCCGGTGGTGCTGCCGGCTCGGGAATGGCAGCTGCGGCCTGCGGCGGCGTACAGCCGCCAGTGGGAGTACCGGCGGCTGTGGGCTTTGTACCGGCTGGCGCAGGAAGCGCCCCGCGTAATGGTGGCCACGGCGGCGGCCATGGCCCAGCTATGCGTGCCGCCGGAGGTGCTGCGGCAGACCGCCTTCACGCTGGAGGTGGGGCAGCAATACGACGTGACAGCGTTGACGGCACAGCTCACCGCCGCGGGCTACGTGCGCTCCCAGCAGGTGGAGGGCGCGGGGCAGTTCGCCCTGCGGGGTGGTATTCTGGACATCTTCTCACCGGGGCCGGAGCGGCCGGTGCGCTGTGAGTTCTTCGACGACGAGCTGGACAGCATGGGCGACTTCGATGTGTCCACCCAGCGCCGCGTGGAGAACCGGCAGGCGTTCACGGTGCTGCCGGCAGGAGAGGTGCTGCCGTTCCATGACGCGGACACGGCGGAGAGCGCCGCCCGGCGGATGGACGCGGCGGTCAAGCGGCTGGCGAAGAAGGAGAACGCCGCGGCCCTGCGGCAGCGGCTGGAGGAGGACGCGGCGGCTCTGCGGCAGGGGGTGACGCCCCCGGGCGGCGACCGGTATCTGGCGGCGGTGTATCCCGATGCGGCCACGGCCTTCGACTATCTGCCGGAGGACTGCCTGATCTGCGTCAGTGAGGCGGGACGGGTACAGGAGGCGCTGAAAGCCTTTGTGTGGCAGGTGAAGCAGGACGTGACGGCGTCCATGGAGGCGGGGCTGATGGCCGGCGCCTTCGGGCGGCTGACGCTGACGGAGAACGAGACGGCGGCGGAGCTGGAAAAATTTCCCGTGTGCCAGATGGAGAGCCTGCCTACCAGCCGGTATCTGACGGCGCCGCAGCTGCTGCTGGACATCCCTGCCAAGCAGCTGGCCAGCTACGGCGGCAGTCTGGAGACGGCGGCGGCAGACATCGTACACTATCTCACCACGGGCTACGGCGTGCTGGTGCTGTGCGGCGGCGAGGTGCGGGCGCGGAACATGCAGCAGCTGCTGCGGGAGAAGAAGATCCCCGCGGCGCTGGCGCTGGACGGCGCAGCCGTGCCTCAGCGGGGGCAGGTGTGCATCACCGTGGGCGCCCTCAGCGCGGGCAGCGAGTGGCCGGCGCTGAAGCTGGCGGTGCTGACGGAGGGGCAGCTGACTCAGGCTCTGTCCGGCAGCCGGAAAAAGCCCCGTGCCGCCAAGGCGGACAACCGGCAGAAGCTCCAGTCCTACACCGATCTGACGGTGGGGGATCTGGTGGTACACGTACACCACGGCATCGGCCGGTTCGCCGGTATGATCCGGCTGCCGGTGGACGGCATCGAGAAAGACTATATCAAAATCAACTATGCAGGCAGCGACTGCCTGTATGTGCCGGCCACATCGCTGGATCTGGTGAGCAAGTACATCGGCGGCGGCGACGAGGCGGCGGAAAAGACCAGACTGAACAAGCTGTCCGGCGACCAGTGGGCCAAGACCACGCGGCGGGCCAAGGCGGCGGCCAGAGATCTGGCGGAGGGACTCATCAAGCTCTACGCCCAGCGGCAGCGGCAGGCGGGCTTCGCGTTTTCACCGGACTCCCCGTGGCAGCAGGAGTTTGAGGACTCGTTTCCCTACACGGAGACGGAGGACCAGCTGGCGGCTATCTGCGACATCAAGCGGGATATGGAGAAGCCGTCGCCCATGGACCGGCTGCTGTGCGGCGACGTGGGCTACGGCAAGACGGAGGTGGCGCTGCGGGCGGCCATGAAGTGCATTCTGGACGGCAAGCAGGCGGCCATTCTGGTGCCCACCACCGTGCTGGCCCAGCAGCACTATGCCACGGCTATCGACCGGTTCCGCGCCTTCCCTGTGACGGTGGAGGTGCTGTCCCGCTTCCGGACGCCGGCACAGGTGAAGGACGTGCTGGCCAGAGTGAAGGAGGGCAGGGTGGACCTGCTCATCGGTACCCACAAGCTGCTGGCCAAAAATGTGGAATTCAAGGATCTGGGTCTGCTGATCATTGACGAGGAGCAGCGCTTCGGCGTGACCCACAAGGAAAAGCTGCGGGAGCGGGCGCGGCAGGTGGATACGCTGACGCTGTCCGCCACGCCCATTCCCCGCACGCTGAACATGGCGCTCAGCGGTATCCGGGACATGAGCACCATCGAGCAGCCGCCGCAGGACCGGCAGCCGGTGCAGACCTACGTGCTGGAGCACGACTGGGGCATTCTGAGCGAGGCCATCCGGCGGGAGCTGGACCGCGGCGGGCAGGTATACTACCTGCACAACCGCGTGGAGAGCATCGACTCCACCGCCTCCCGCCTGCGGCAGCTGCTGGGAGACGGCGTGGTGGTGGAGACGGCCCACGGCAAGATGGCCGAGGGTGAGCTGAGCCGCGTCATGGGGCGCATGGCCCAGGGCGACATCCAGGTGCTGGTGTGTACCACCATCATTGAGACGGGCATCGATATCCCCAACGTCAATACCCTTATCATCGAGGACGCGGACCGCATGGGGCTCAGCCAGCTCCATCAGATCCGCGGGCGCATCGGACGGTCCAACCGCCGGGCCTACGCCTATCTGACGTTCCGCGTGGGGAAGGTACTGACGGAGGTGGCCGCCAAGCGGCTCACCGCCATACGGGAATATGTGGAGTTCGGCTCCGGCTTCAAGATCGCCATGCGGGATCTGGAGATCCGCGGCGCAGGCAATCTGCTGGGACCGGAGCAGTCGGGGTACATGATGTCCGTGGGCTACGACATGTACCTGAAGCTGCTGAACGAAGCGGTGCTGGAGCAGCAGGGGCGCGGCGCGGAGGTGCGGACGGAGTGCTCCGCCGACCTGACGGTGCCGGCCTACATCCCCGAGGGGTATGTGCCCGCCGCCGAGCAGCGGATGGATCTGTACCGCCGTATCGCCGCCCTGCGGACACCGGCGGACGAGGCCGATCTGATGGACGAACTGCTGGACCGCTACGGCGATGTGCCCAAGCCGGTGACGGCGCTGCTGAACGTGGCCATGCTGCGCGCGGCGGCCATGGAGACGGGTATCACCGATATCACCCAGAAGGGGCGGCAGCTGATCTTCAGCTTCGACATGCGCATCGAGCCGGCGGCGCTGCTGGCGGTGTGCGGCATGGCGGGCTACCGCGACCGGCTGCAGCTGGCGGCGGGGGCGTCGCCGAAGCTGACGCTGTTTTTACAGCCCAGGGAGGACGCATTGGACGCCGCCGGCGGCCTTGTGGAGCAGCTGCGTTTGCAGCAGAACGAATTACAATTACAGGGGCAGCAGCCCCAAGAAGGAGGAAATGAACCATGAAAAACAACTGGGTGCGTTTGATCGCCGGTGTGCTGGTGTCCGTGGCGCTGGTAGGAGCCATCTCCCTCACCGGCGGCATGAAGAAGGGCAGCCGCACCGACGGCCTGCTGTACGAGGCCAGCGGGCTCCATCCCGACGGACAGCTGCTGCTGGTGAACGGCGAGGCCGTCACCTGCGAGGAGTACCTGTACTGGCTGGCCTACGACTGCGAGTACCTGAGCACCTACGTGCAGGACATCGACTGGAGCACGGAGCTTACCAGCGGCGTCACCTACGGCGACTATGCCCAGACCGATACGCTGGAGACGGTGAAGCTGTACAGCGTGGTGCGGGCGTGGGCCGAGGAGGCCGGCATCACCCTGACCGATGAGGATCAGGAGGCGCTGGACGCCCAGCGGCTGGAGTATGTGACGTACTACGGCGGCGAGGAGGCCTATCAGCGGCAGCTGGCTATCCAGGGTATCAGCGAGGAAGCCTATGACCACATTCGCGAGACGGCCTATCTCTATCAGCGTTTGCAGGACGCCTTCTGCACTGAGGGCAGCGCTCTGTATCCCGACGGCGCGGCGCTGGCGCAGTACGCTGCGGACAACAACTATCTCACCGGCCGCGTGGTGTTCGTACCCGCCGGTGACGGCGCAGAGGACGAGGCTAACGGCTATCTGAAGCGCCTGCAGGAGGCCGAGGACAAGCTGGCCGAGCACGCCGCCATCTGTCAGGAGCGGGAGGTGGACCAGCAGGACAGCATCACCTTTGCCGCCGCGGAGGGTGACGCGCTCAGTGAGCAGGCGCTGGCCCTCCAGACCGGTGAGCTTACCGGCGTGGTGGCTCTGGACGAGGGATACTACATCTTCCTGAAGGAGGACACCGATCTGTCCGCCGTGCTGCCTGCCTATTTCAGCAGCCTGCTGGCGGACCGGAGATCCGCCGCCAACGTGGTGTTCAACGAGGACCTGTACAGCACCATCGACACCGGCGCGTTCTATGAGAAGCTGGTGGCTCTGCGCAGCGAGGCGGCCCAGGAGCCTGCACAGGCTCAGCAGTGAGCCATGTGTCCGTCAAAATGACGGAAAGGGCAGGGGCTGAAATGGACCTTTTGACGATTTTTTAACAAAGTTGCATTTAGTGGTTGACTATTGTTAAAAAGTTGACTATCATAGCCGTAGACATCCGTTATCCGATGCTGTATAATAAGCTTAATTTTTATAGGAGGTAACTTTTCATGAAAGACCTGTATGTTGTCAACTGCTGCAGAACCGCTATCGGTTCCTTTGGCGGCTCCCTGAAGAACACTCCTGCCGCCGAGATGGGCGCGATCGTGGTCAAGGAGGCTCTGAAGCGTGCCAACGTTGCTCCCGAGAACGTGGATGAGCTGATGTTCGGCTGCATCCTGACTGCGGCACAGGGCCAGAATGTGGCGCGTCAGGTTTCTATTAAGGCCGGTATCCCCTACTCCGTGCCTGCCTATACCGTCGGCATGGTCTGCGGCTCCGGCATGAAGTCCGTCATCGAGGGCGCACGCTCCATCCTGGCCGGTGATTCCGACATCGTGGTCTGCGGCGGCACCGAGAACATGAGCGCCGCTCCCTATGCCTCCATGGACGCCCGCTGGGGCGCTCGTATGGGCGACAAGAAGCTGGTGGACACCATGATCAAGGACGGTCTGTGGGATGCCTATAACAACTATCACATGGGCACCACCGCCGAGAATATCAACGACATCTGGGGCATTACCCGCCGCGAGCAGGACGAGTTCGCCGCCGCCTCCCAGCAGAAGGCCTGCGCCGCCCGGGATTCCGGCCGCTTCGACGATGAGATCGTGGCCGTCCCCGTGAAGGTGAAGAAGGAGATCGTGGAGTTCAAGCGCGACGAGTACGTGAAGGAAGGCGTCACCGCTGACAGCATCGCCAAGCTGAAGGGCGCGTTCCCCGTGGGTCCCGAGTCCCCCAATCCTCAGGTGGTACACACCTTTGAGGTCACCGGCGCACAGGATGCTGCCGATAAGGGCACCCAGCGTGTCACCGCCGCCAACGCCTCCGGCATCAACGACGGCGCTGCCGCCATCGTGCTGGCCTCCGGCGAGGCTGTGGAGAAGTACGGTCTGAAGCCCATGGCCAAGCTCATCGGCTGGGGCCAGGGCGGCGTGGATCCCAAGATCATGGGCGTGGGCCCCGTGGTGGCTTCCCGCAACGCCATGAAGAAGGCCGGCGTGACCATCGACGATATCGATCTGGTGGAGGCCAACGAGGCCTTTGCCGCCCAGTCCATCGCCGTGGCCCGCGAGCTGCACTTTGACATGAGCAAGGTCAACGTCAACGGCGGCGCTATCGCTCTGGGCCACCCCGTGGGTGCTTCCGGCGCGCGTATCATCGTCACCCTGCTGCACGAGATGCAGAAGCGTCCCGAGGCCAAGAAGGGTCTGGCGACCCTGTGCATCGGCGGCGGCATGGGTACCGCTGTGGTGTTTGAGAAGTGCTGAAGCACGACTGAAGGTACATAAAAAGATCAGGACCGCGAAAGCGGTCCTGATCTTTTTATGCCTCCGGCGGCCCTATTTCTTCCGGCAGCGGAAGGGGGATGCTCCGTGCCCTCGGGCACGGGTCACTTTTGGCCGCAGCCCCAAAAGTGACCAAAAACGCTGCCTGAAACCGCAGGTTTCAAGACTTCCTGCGCGGCTGGGATGCGCTGAAAACCGTGGCCGTGTACCACGCGAAAACCAAGATAGTGCGGATCGTCGTACAACGAATCGCGTGCGGCCCTCTTGTCGCTGCCGCTCCTGCGTACCGCGCGGAGGTGCGCTGGTCTACCGCCGTGGGCAAAAGGCTGTCGCGCCGGAGCGCGAAATGTTCCTTTATCGACAACAAAATGTATAATACGACAGAAAAATCACCCTGCGTAGCGGATACGCAGGGTGATCCGGTTTTATTCCTCGAAGCGGACCACGTCATTGGGCGTACAGCCCACGATGCGGCAGAGCTTTTCCAGCGTGACCATGGTGATGTTCTTGTTCTTCTTCAGGGAATCCAGCGTCTTGTTGTCGATGCCGCCCTTGAGAAGCTGGTACTGGGACACGCCATTTTTGCGCATGGTATCCCACAATGGACGATAATCAAAAATGGCGTTCACCACCCTCACTTGCTGCTGTTTCCATTATAGGGGAAAATAAAAAAATCTATATTGTGGATATAGCCACAATGTGTTACAATGGAAGCAGGGGGTGTTAAAATGGCAGATCACAAAGCGATGTATCTGGCGGCGATGGATGCCATGGAGCAGGCCGTCCAGCTACTGGCGGAAGCGCAGCAGAAGTGCGAGGATCTGTATGTGGAGACAAGCGGCGAGGGGCCGGTGGTGCTGCCATGGAAACAGAAAGAAATTGCCAAAGAGTGACAACAAAATGTATAATACGACAGAAAAATCACCCTGCGTAGCGGATACGCAGGGTGATTTTGGGTGGTAGAGGTTCGTAAGCGCAGGGAACTTACTTCTTGATCTCGCCGTTGGCGGCGGCGGTGAGGTAGGCGTTGATAAAGCCGTCGATGTCGCCGTCCATCACGGCCTGGATGTTGCCCATCTCATAGCCGGTGCGGGTGTCCTTGGCCAGGGTGTAGGGCATGAACACGTAGGAGCGGATCTGGCTGCCCCACTCGATCTTCATCTGGACGCCCTTCAGGTCGCTGATCTTCTCGGCATGCTGCTGCAGCTTCAGTTCCGCCAGCTTGGCCCGCAGCATCTTCATGGCGTTGTCGCGGTTCTGGAACTGGCTGCGCTCCGTCTGGCAGAACACCACGATACCGGTGGGCAGGTGGGTCAGGCGGACGGCGGAGGAGGTCTTGTTGATATGCTGGCCGCCGGCACCGGAGGAGCGGCAGGCCTGCATCTCGATGTCCTCGGGCCGGATCTCGATCTCGCTGTCATCCTCCAGCTCCGGCATGACCTCCAGCGCGGCGAAGCTGGTCTGACGGCGGGCATTGGCGTCGAAGGGGCTGACGCGCACCAGACGGTGGACGCCGTTCTCGCTCTTCAGGTAGCCGTAGGCGTTCTCACCCTCGATGAGGATGGTGGCGGACTTGATGCCCGCCTCGTCACCGGCCTCGTAGTCCATGAGCTGATAGGTATAGCCGTGGCGCTCGGCCCAGCGGGTATACATGCGGTAGAGCATCTCGGTCCAGTCCTGCGCCTCGGTGCCGCCGGCACCGGCGTGGAAGGTGAGGATGGCGTTGTTGCCGTCATACTCACCGGACAGCAGGGCGGCCAGACGGCGCTCGCTGATCTCCTTTTCCAACGTGTTGTAGCCCTCCACCACGTCGTCCAGCTGGGAGGGATCGTCCTCCTCCTGTGCCATTTCGCAGAGGGTCAGAGTGTCCTCCCACTCGGACACCAGCTTGTCGTGCTTTTTGATCTTGTGCTCCAGACGCTTGACCTGACGGCTCACCTGCTGGCTGCGCTCCAGGTCGTTCCAGAAGCCGTCCTGCTCCGTCTCCTTCTGGAGCTCGGCCAGCTCCTCGCGGGCCTTGGGGATGCCCAGCGCCTTCTCCAGCTCGCCCAGAGTGGGCTCCAGCGCCAGCAGCTTCTGCTTATACTCGTCATATTCAATAACGGCCATATATCGTATCTCCTTATGCTGTAAATTTCCTTAGCCTTACTATCTATCGACAAGGGCAGACGCGGTTTTGACGGGCAGAAATGCGCCCACACTGCGTCAAGTCCCCTGGCAATACGTCAGTATTCCCTGCGGGCCTTTTCTTGTTTGGACACATTTCTGCTCCGGCAAAACTGCTTTGCACCTGTCGGCGATGGATATTCGAGGGATCGTTGGCTTTTGAGCCGCAGGCGGGCGCGCGCCCGCCAAGGCGAAAAGGGCAAAAAGCACCGGAAAGACGCGCAGACAGGCGCGCTTGCCCTTGTGGATAGATGGTACTATTATAACAAAAAACAGGTATTTGTAAAGGGGGCAGTCTTGCCGTGGGAGAGGGGATGTGGTAAGATAGGGCGCAGAAAGCGAGGGATGACGGATGCGTATCGCACTGGCGCAGATGAAAAATCAGGGGAGCGTGGAGGCCAACCTGAATCAGAGCATCGAATGGATGCGGGAGGCCGCGGAGCATGGGGCTGACCTGATCCTGTTTCCGGAGGTGCAGCTGACGGAGTTTTTTCCGCAGTATCAGGGGCAGGATGTGCGGAGGTACCGGCTGGGGCTGGAGTCGCCGGAGGTGCAGGCGTTCCGGAAGGCCAGCAGAGAGTGGAACATCTGGGCATCGCCCAACGTCTATCTGGAGGAGAACGGAAAGGCGTATGACGCAAGTCTGCTCATCGGGGCGGACGGGCAGATCGCGGGCATTCAGAAGATGGTACACATCGCGCAGGCCTGCCAGTTCTATGAGCAGGACTACTACACCCCGTCGGACGACGGCTTCCGCGTGTTCGACACGCCCTGGGGGAGGATCGGCATCGTGGTGTGCTTCGACCGGCACTATCCCGAGAGTATCCGGACGGAGGCACTGATGGGGGCGGACCTCATCCTGATCCCTACGGTGAACACCAAGGCGGAGCCGGCGGAGATGTTCGAGTGGGAGCTGCGGGTGCAGGCGTTCCACAACAGCGCGGCCATCGCCATGTGCAACCGCGTGGGCTGCGAGGGGGAGATGGCATTCTCCGGCGAGTCCATCGTGGTGGATGCCAACGGGCAGGTACTGGCCAGAGCCGGCGACGCCGAGGAGCTGCTGTACGCAGACGTGGACATGGCGGCATCCCGCAGGATACGGGAGAGCAGGCCGTACACCGGCCTGCGGCGGCCGGAATTCTACATCTGAGCGGGCGTTCCGTGTCGGCGCGGACGGGCAGATCGCGCCGGAACGGGGCGGAGACCGGGACGGGGGAGCGCCAAAAGTCTTTCCGGAAAATTAACTGCTTTGTTACAATTTGGCACTTTTCCTTTGGGGCGGTTTGTACTATAATACGTAGTCGGGAAAGTCTGCCCTTCCCGCCGCAGGCAAGGGGCCTGCGCAGAGAAAAATAATTGAGGAGAGCTTTTATGAAACGTATCATTTCGATGCTGCTTGCCGTGATGTCCGTGGCAGCACTGACCGCCTGCGGCCAGCAGAAGGACACCGCAGTGGACGCCCAGGGCCTGGCCAAGGCGCTGGTGGAGAAGGTATCCTTTGAATCCGAGCTGACCGCCATTTCCGACGAGGAGCTGGGCTACTACTTCCAGCTGCCCGAGGGCTGCACGGCGGCGGCCTATATGTCCTCCGGCTCCACGGCCGAGGAGGTATTCGTCATCCAGTGCAAGAGCGGCGACGACGCGGCGGCGCTGCGGGCGTCCATGCAGGAGTTTCTGGACAGCCAGAAAACCGAGATGGAGCGGTATCTGCCCGCCGAGGTGGACCGCATCAACAGCGCGATCTTTGAGACCTACGGCACCTGCGTGGTGCTGTGCGTCAGCTCCGACACCGACACGGCCCGCAGCGTCATCAAGGAGTATGTGAAGTGAGCGGCCGGAGATACAGTGGACGGCACTATCGCCGCCGCAGAAGTCCCGTGCCGGTGATCCTGCTGCTGATCGTGGCGGCGGCGCTGGTGCTGGGGGCGCTGGCCATCTTTACGGATGTGTTCAAGAAGGACAGGCCCGCCGACAGGGCGGACGACCCCGCAGTGACCCAGCCCGACGATACGCAGAAGCCCGACGATGCCCAGCAGCCCTCCGGCGGCGCCGACGGGCAGGACGGCCAGACCGGCGGCGATACCCAGCAGCCGGATAACAGCGGCAGTCAGACCGGCAGCAAGACGCTGGATACCATCACCACCGACGCCACGCCCTACCAGTCCGGCGGCGTGTATATCGTGGGGGATACCGGCTTTGAGATGTACAACTATGTGGACAGCCTGGCCAAGAACTACGGCGAGATCGTGACCTCCGTGGCCGATCAGCTGTCCGGCGTCAGCACGGTGTACGCGCTGGCGGTGCCGCTGTCCAGCGGCATCACGCTGCCGGACGCGCTGTACAGCGATATTCCGGGCAGCGATCAGGCCCAGGCGGAGAAGGATATTCTGGCCGCTATGGGGAAGAATGTGAAAACGGTACCCCTTCACGATGTGATGATGTCTCACCGCGGGGAGTATATCTATTTCCGCACCGACCATCACTGGACGGGGCTGGGCGCGTACTACGCCTACCGCGAGTTCTGCGGCGCCAAGGGCGTGACGCCCCACGCGCTGTCGGAGTATGAGGTCAGCCAGTACGACGGGTTCCTGGGTTCGTTCTACAACGACGGCGGGAAGCCGGACGCCATGAAGAACAACCCCGACGTGGTGACGGCGTATCACCCCATCAGCACCGAGGCGCGGATGCAGTACGGCAAGTCCGACAGCGACCTGACCGCCGGCAAGATCATCTATGACGAGTCCGAGGCATCGGCGGGCCTGAAGTACGGCGCGTTCATCATGGGCGACAACCCCTACACCGTGATCAGCAACCCCGATCTGTCCGACGGGTCCAGCTGCGTGGTGGTGAAGGAGTCCTTCGGCAACGCCTTCGTGCCGTTCCTGGTGGATCACTATCAGACGGTGTATGTCATCGACTACCGCTATTACAGCGGCAGCGTGGTGGATTTCGCCAAGACCAATAAGGTCACAGACGTCATCTTCGTCAACAACCTGTCCGCCATTCGCGGCAGCTATCAGATGGGCAAGCTGGCGGGCGTCAAGTAACGCAGGCAAGCATATATAAAGATGGGGCAGGTCCGCCTGCCCCGTTTTTCAACTATCGAGCAAAGGAGCCGACACATGGTTTTCAGCAGTACCACGTTCCTGCTGGCGTTTCTGCCGCTGGTGGGCATCCTGTACTTCATCTGCCCCAGAAAGCTGCGCAACGCGCTGCTGCTGGTGTTCAGCCTGCTGTTCTACGGTTGGGGCGAGCCAAAATATATCCTCATCATGCTGTTCTCCACGGTGTTCGACTACTGCAACGGCCTGGCCATCGGACACTTCCGCGCCGCGGGGAAGCCCAAGGGCGCCAAGGCGGTGCTGGTGGTGTCCGTGGTGGGCAACCTGAGCATTCTGGGATTCTTCAAGTATACGGATTTCGCCATCACCAATCTCAACGGTCTGCTGGGTACAGCTATCCCCGCGCTGGGGCTGCTGCTGCCCATCGGCATCTCGTTCTACACGTTCCAGACCATGAGCTATACCATCGACGTGTACCGGGGGCTGGTGCCGCCCCAGCGGAACATCATCGATTTCAGCGCCTATGTGACGCTGTTCCCTCAGCTCATCGCGGGGCCCATCGTCCAGTACAAGACGGTGGCCGCCGATCTGGAGAACCGGAACCGCGAGTCGCTGGCAGGGGCCAGCGCCGGTATGCAGCGGTTCGTCATCGGCCTGGGCAAGAAGGTGCTGCTGGCCAACCAGATGGGCGCCGTGTGGGAGGAGATCGCGGCCATGTCCGCGCCCTCCGTGGTCACGGCGTGGCTGGGGGCGCTGGCCTTTACGTTCCAGATCTATTTCGACTTCTCCGGCTATTCCGATATGGCCATCGGTTTGGGACGGCTGTTCGGCTTCCGGTTTCTGGAGAACTTCAACTATCCCTATGAGTCCCGCACCGTGACGGAGTTCTGGCGGCGGTGGCACATCAGCCTGTCCACCTGGTTCCGCGAGTACGTCTACATCCCGCTGGGCGGCAACCGGAAGGGACTGGGGCGGCAGCTGCTGAATATCGCCATCGTGTGGTTCCTGACGGGTCTGTGGCACGGGGCCAGCTGGAACTTCGTGCTGTGGGGCGTGTACTACGCGGCGCTGCTGCTGCTGGAAAAGACGTTCCTGCTGAAGCGGCTGGACCGGGCGCCCCGCTGGCTGGGGCATGTGTACACATGCCTGTGCTTTATCCTGGGCTGGGTGCTGTTCGCCATCACGGACTTCGGGAAGCTGGGGGCCTATCTGGGCCACATGTTCTCCGGCGTGTTCTTCGACAGCGGCGCGGCCTATCTGCTGCGGAGCTTCTGGCTGGTGCTGGTGCTGGCGGTCATCGGCTGCACGTCCCTGCCCAAGCAGCTGTGGGGCCGGTGGGAGGCGGGCATGAAGCCCGCCGTGTCCGATGGGCTTCGCACCGTGTGGATGGTGCTGGTGCTGCTGGTGTCCGTGGCGTTCCTGGTGGGAGACAGCTACAACCCGTTTTTGTATTTCCGGTTCTGAGGAGGGGCGAACATGAAACGAAATATGCTGGCCCCGCTTATCGCCATCTGCGTCATTCTGCTGGGGCTGTCGGTGGGGAGCTTCTTCTTCACGCCGGATCGGGCTTTTTCCGAGAATGAGAACCGCTATCTCCAGACCACGCCGGAGCTGACGGCGGACAATGTGCTGTCCGGCAAGTTCATGACGGAGGTGGAGAACTACACCAGCGACCAGATCCTGCTGCGGGACTTCTGGACCGGCGCACGCTCCGCCCTCCAGCGGCTGGAGGGGCGGCAGGACATCAGCGGCACGTATCTGGGAGCGGATGGCCGCTACTTTGCCAAGGTGACGGACGATACCTTCAACTGGGACAACTATCAGAAGAATCTGGCGGCGGTGGAGACGTTTTTCGCCGCCAACGACGGTAAGCGCTGTACGGCGCTGATCGTGCCCAGCCCCGCCGGTGTGCTGCGGGACAGTCTGCCCGAGGACGCGCCGTATTACGACGAGGACAGGGCGTTTGCCATGCTGGAGGAGCAGCTGGGGACGGCGTTTGCCGATGCGCGTCAGGCGCTGGCCGGTGTGGCCGACCCCTACTACCATACGGATCACCACTGGACCACGGCGGGAGCACAGGCGGCCTACCATATCTGGGCGGAGGCCACGGGGCACACCGCCCGCAGCTATGCGCTGGTACAGGCCACGGACCGGTTCCGCGGAACGCTGTACTCCAAGGTGCTGCTGCCGGACAGCGTGTACGACGAGGTGGACTATTGTCCCGACATCACCATCGAGTCCGCCGACTGCGACGGGACGGTGACGGATTCGCTGTACGATCTGGCGGCACTGGAGAAGAAGGACAAGTACGAGCTGTTTTTAGGCGGCAACTACGCCAAGGCGGTGCTTCGCACCGGCGTGGAGAACGGGAAGCACCTGCTGCTCATCAAGGACTCGTTTGCCAACAGCCTTGTGCCGTTCCTGTGCGGCGACTACGAGACCATCACCATGGTGGACCTGCGGTACTGCCGCGAGAAGATACAGCCGCTGGCCGATGAGGCCGACGATGTGCTGGTGCTGTACGAGATCACCAACTTTGCCGCCGACGGCAATCTGTTCAAGCTGAATCTGAAATGAGGCAAAAAAAGATGACCGCCATATGCCGTGTGCCGATAAGACAGTAATCTGAGAAAACTACAAAATCGGCAACTGCGAAACAGGATTGGACAACAAAACAGGCGGCACTCAACTTCGGTTGGGTGCTGCCTGTTTTTGTACATCTAATGGTTGAGAATCACCTGTTTTTTGCGCTGAAAAGCAAGGACAGCGAAAAGGGTGAAATAGTTATCGCCTCTGTGCGGTTCTTTTGTGAAACAGCGAATCGCTGCATAGCGAATACCGTTCGCTGGGAAGTGCGTATATTTGCGGTCAAGCAAAATACCCCTCAAAACCGTAAAGTCGATAGATAGGTATTTCGATGCAGAGTATGATTGACACTGTTAGAATCGAAAAACCAGATTTTAGCACAAAATAATATTGCTAAATGGCGATAACTTCCGTCACGCCTATTGGAAATAGAATGATTGCTGTGTTATACTGTGTGTACACACGAACGAGTGGACACGTTTGACGATCTGATCTACAATGACCTGCTGACGTATGCCGTCATCGTTTTGAATGGCGATTCAAAGGCGCATCTCGAAGTGGTCACGGAACATCAGCCTTTAGATCAGGCTCAATTATTATCATGAAGCAGGCGATTGGAGAGATACTATATGACGATCAACTGTGTATGGGAGCATAACGGCAGAGACACCTTGCTTTATGCGGCGGATTTTGTAGGTGCATACACCCGTGGAGAAACATTGGAAGCCGCTGTCCGGAAAATGCAAGCAGAAATATGCTCTTATCTCAAATGGTGCGGCAAAAAAGCAGTAACAAGCATGGATATCGCCATCATCGAAGAAAAGGTTTCCGAGCTTGCGATCTGCGACGCGGACTCTGATGTGCTTTTTGAAAGTGAAAAAGCACCGCTGACAGCAGCAGAATATAAAAAGTTAAAGGCACTTGCGCTGAAATCAGCGCAGGATTTTCTTGCCTTGTATGATTCTGTTCCCGATAAGAATGCAACGGCTGCTCCCGAGCGCAAGACCTTTTACGGCAAAGTTCCGCGCTCAGCTGATGAAATGTACGAGCATACAAAGAATGTGAATACATATTATTTTGCGGAGATTGCTGTGGATGCCGATCATGACGGCAACATATACGAATGCCGCAAGCGGGGATTTGAATCGCTTGAATCTAACCCTGATTTTCTGCAAAATACCGTCAGAAAAGGCAGCTATGGCGAGGATTGGTCACTGCGTAAAGTCCTGCGCCGTTTTATCTGGCATGACCGCATTCACGCCAAGGCAATGTATCGAATGGCTACAAAAGTTTTTGGTGCGGAGAGCATTGAAAATCCGTTTTACTTTTTTGAGGAAGGAGTTTTAACATAATGGCAAGAACCGAAACGGTTGAATTTACAAATATGTGCATGATCTGTGATGGCAGCCGAGTTGTCGTGATCGACCGGAAAAAACGGGACTGGCCGGGCATCACCTTCCCCGGAGGTCATATAGAGCCGGGAGAATCCTTTACGGATGCCGTGATTCGTGAGGTGCAGGAGGAAACTGGACTGCATATCCGTTCTCCCCAGCTCTGCGGTATCAAAGGCAGAAGGTACATATCGAGTACGACCTTGTGGGCTACATTCCCGTGGATGAGCTGCTAAAAGCGGAACAGGCATGACCGAGATCATGCCTGTTCCAAGAAATTTGATTTTACTGTCTTACCAGCAGGGAGCCATATGCGGTCATCTTTTTTTGTTGTCTCAGAAGTCCACCACGCCGTCCAGTACCCGGAGGTCGTAGGGCTCGAACACCACCTTGCGGTAGGCGTCCACGTCCATCTTCACGCCGGTCCAGTCACTGTGGATGTCGCCGTTCTGCTTGATGAGGATGTCGTACAGAATGTCGTAGGTCACGCCGTCCTCGCCGGTCTCCACAATGGTGGAGTAGGGCAGGGTCTTGTGGTACGTCATGTGCAGGCCCTTGTATACAAAGTGGAAGCCGTTGCGCATGCGGCAGCCGTCCAGACCCTTGTAGGTGAACAGGCGCTTCAGGTCCTGCAGGATCTTGTCGTTGTCCTCCTCATACAGGTTCTCCGGCGTGGTCTCCGTGTAGTCGTAGCGGAACTGGATGGGGATGTTGTAGGGCAGGAAGCGCTCCACATAGGCAGGGAGCTTGTCCGCCGGATAGTGCTTGTAGAGCACGCAGTTGATGCGGGTGGGGCAGGCAATTTTGCCCAGGATCTCATCAGGACTCTCCTCCACGTAGTGTACCAGGTGGCGGGAGATGTTCATGCAGGTGATCTTGTGCTTGTTCCGCTCCGTAAAGGCCAGCATCTCGTCAAAGGTGGTGGTCTCCTGGGCGGGGAAGGTGGTGTTGATATACACCTTGTGGGTGGTAGGGATGGCGTCCAGCATCTGCTGCAGCGCGTTCAGATCCGCCAGCGGCTCGCCGCCGGTGAATACAAAGTCGCAGCGGGGCGTGATAGCGTCCATGGTGCGGATGCTGGCGAGGATCTTCTCCAGACTGAAGCCGGTGCAGTCCGCGTATTCCTGTTTGTTGATGCAGAAGGGGCAGTGATTCTGACAGTCGTAGGGGACGAACACCGTTACCGTGGCGCCGCCCTCCCGCGTTTTATAAGGATGGGTCATGTCTCTGATAACCTCTCATGTGTGTGAATGTACGCAAAACATTGTATACCCAATAGGGGGGAAAAGCAAGGAAAAGATATGGAAATCCTCGTTTTTCTCTTAACGATGCCTTAAAATGTGCTGTCGCGCAGCTCCTGACGGATGGCGGCGAAGGCCGCGTCCTCCCCCTGCTCCTTCAGCAGCAGGAGCCAGCGGTCCAGCAATGCCGCGGTGTCCGCGTGCATGAAGCGGCTGGCGTCCGTGCGGGAGAGGTCCTTGGAACGCTGATAGTAGTCGTAGGGCGAGGCGTCGGTATACCGGTCGCCCTGATAGACGCGGCAGGCGGCGATGCGGTCGCAGAACATCTCGGCCACGTACTTCTTCGGCATCTTGCAGCCGCCGATGTAGATGGTGCCGTCCTCGCGGCGGCAGTAATCGATCCAGTATTCGAAGTGGTGGCGGTTGCGGCCCTTGTGGTGCAGCCAGGCCAGACTGACGCCGTTTTCCAGACGCTCCTGATCGTTGGGGCTGCGCCAGCCCTGATAGTATTTGCAGCCGCGCCAGAATTCCGTAGGGCTGTATTTGGAGAGGTCGTGGGTCAGGCCCTGCCACACCAGCCCCAGCTTCAGGCAATAGCGGCGGACCAGCCGGCGGTGGCGATTCACGGTATGGAGATGGGCGCGGAACTGCATGGGACAGCCTCCTTTAGGGTAGTAGCGCCAGTATAGCACATTCCGGCGAAAAAGCCCAGCAAAAAATGGGCGGCATAAGTTTTTCCCTGCGCGGCAGACTAAACACGAGGTGAGGAATATGGCGGAGCACGGTTTTTATCGCAGCAGCGGCGCGGCGTGGCAGCGGGCGCTGCCGCCGGAGCTGTGCAGGCCCGACGACGGGGAGGTGCTGCGCCGCGGGTGGGATCTGCTGGCGCTGGATCGGGAGGGCGCGCGCCGCCTGACGGCCCGGGGCGGCCTGCGGTGCCGGACGCTGCTGCTGCCCCAGGGGGTGTGGACGGAGCCGCTGGCGGTGCGTCAGGCAGTGAGCTACGGGCCGTCGCCCCAGAGTACGCTGACGCTGTCCAGTCTGACGCGGCGGGGCGTGCTGTGTGTGCAGCGGCAGGTGACGGCGCTGGACGGCTCCGTCATCGAGTCCCAGGATATCCCGCTGCCGGAGGCGTGGGGGTGCTGGGAGACAGAGCCACTGCTGCTGTTGGCGGGGGTATACCTGCTGCTGGGGCGGCTGTGAAAAGGGAAAAAGAAAGGCCCGCCGAGGGCGGGTCTTTCTTTTTGGAGAAAAGCTTCAGGAAGGAGAGCAGAGCGCGCTCCGAGGCTTCAGGCGGCGTGCGCGGCGGTGTGGGCGGTGTGCCCCTCATAGTCCATCTCCAGCAGACCAGCTCTGGAGGCGCTCCAGGTAGCCAGAGCACCGAAGATCAGAGGCAGGTACATACCGGCCTGACGGATGGGCTCATCGGCGGCGGTCATCAGGAAAGCGGTGGCCACGACCATGACCAGAGAGACGATAGTGATGAAAACGTAAGCACCAATGTTCTTCATGATAAGTTCCTCCTTAGAACGTGAATTTATTATCGAAAAATTGGATCTTTCGTTGCTGTGCCTGTATAGTAGGATAATTAACGAGAAAAGTAAAGCTATGAAATGTGATATGGGATGTTAGTGATACTGATAGACGGGGGGCACCCGGCCGAAGGACCGGACGCCCCGTCTGCGGGAAAGGATGCAGGTTTTTCTCGTAGGAGTCGATGCTGACTGACGGTAAATACGCCGAATGAAAAGCCTGCCCCGTTTTGTATATTGCGTGATGCTTGACACGATAATTTATTATAGTATAATGCGGTTAAAAATTAGTTTATTATGCTATAAAATATCATAGAAATGGGTGACGCTATCGTGGCAGACAAGCGAATACAGTTGTTTGGCTCAAAGGAGTATCACTTTCTGAGCTGGCTAAAGAGTCAGGAACGAGAGACCTCTCGCGGCGCAGCTGTCAATTTCTCACAGGAGGAGATCGCCGCCGAGTATGGCAGCAGTCCGGCAACAATAAACAAGTGGCTGCGGGAATTGCAGTCGGTGGGGTGTGTGGAGCAGCAGAAAAAAGGCAGTTACCATATCACCGAAACCGGAAATGCAGTAATTCAAAAAATGGAAAAAATTGAACAGATCGTCGCGGGAGGCGCCGTATGCAAGTCACTCGATTAACAGGGTCATATTATACTTCTCAACGTATTGCTGATTATATGGCTGCGTGGGCTTTGAGAGATCGATCCGACACACTATTGGAGCCTGCCTTTGGCGACGGCGTTTTTTTAGACGCTGCTTTCAATAGGTTTTCTGCGCTTGGCAACGATACGCCCACGGTCATCGGCGTTGAGCTGCAGCCTGCTGTTTTCTCAAAATATGCAGACTCCGCACCGACGTCATTTGCCGGCTGCTGCAAAGACTTCATGGAATGCTCTGAAAAAATTGCAGTTTCGGCGGTAGTCGGGAATCCTCCCTATGTCAGACTGAGAAATCTAAAGGCGGAAGACCGTGCAAGGGCCATTGACCGAATGGCTCATTACAAAATCAAGATGTTGTCGAGCGGCAGCCTTTGGATGCCGTTTACCATCCATGCGTCAAATATGCTGGCTCCAAACGGGCGCATGGCCTTTGTGCTGCCCTTTGAAATAACCTATGTGAAGTATTCATATCCCCTGTGGACGTATCTTGGCAACAATTTTGGCGCTGTTAAGATCATTCGCATACACGAGGACTTTTTTCCTGATGTTGATGTGGAGACCGTTCTGCTGCTTGCAGACCAATACGGGGCAAGTACACATTGCGTGGATTTTGAGATTTACGACAGGGTCGATGATTTGCTTGCAAACAACATATCACGCAGAAACAAAATTAAGATTTCCGACATTGTACATAGGAAAAAGCCGTTTGCCTTTTCGATGCTCAGCGAAAAGCAGAGAAATATGATAGAAATGCTTCGGAAGAAAAAAACGATCATACCGTTGATCGACCTGTGCAAATTCAATATCGGATATATTTGCGCCGATAAAAACTATTTCCACCCCAATAAGGAGACCTGCAGGCGCTATAAGCTTCCTTCTGCAAGTCTCCTCCCGTGCATCAGCAGCGGAAAGGAAATAAGCGGCGGAACGGGTATAGGTGCAATTGCAGGCCCCGATCAGCAGCTCAATAATCTTTTCGTGCCCGGGAATGTAACGGCCGCAGACAAACGGTATATCAGGCATGGGGTGGAGACCGGTGTTCATTTGCGCTATAAGTGCCGGCAGAGAAAGCCGTGGTATATTACGCCGGGCATTGAGATCCCTGATTTGATTTTGACGGTTTTCGGAGATGCTCCCAAATTAGTAGTCAATGACGGGAAATACGTGGTATCGAACAGCTTGCTTGCAGGGCATATAAAGTCAGACATCACTGCGGAACAACTGGTGTGTATGTGGTACAACAGCCTTACGCTTCTGTCGATCGAGCTCAACGTCCACTCTTTAGGTGGCGGGGTATTAGTCCTGATCCCGGGCGAGACAGATAGGATAGAGGTAGTAAACGCAATATCGCAGGAGGAAGCCGGAAGCGTGTTCAAGGAATTGGACGATTGTATAAAAGAAAGGGGCCTGCAGGCTGCATATCAGTTAGGAGATGAGCTTGTTCTCTCAAAGATATATCAGCTTTCAACGGAAGAAATTCAGCAGATACGAAACGCTGTATCAACGCTCAGGTATTGGAGACTGCCAAAAGACCGGAGAAACGCAAAGAAGAGGTGAGCCAATCGCGGCGGCCGGTAATTTTCCCGAATACTTCTTCCGCCCGGCCGTTTGTCTGAGCTGGGATACACGGTAACGGTGCTTGAGAGAGATATTCACCGAAAAGGCGAGCTGTCCTGAGCAGTGATGCCGGTAAGCGAAAAGGGGCGTCCGGCCTTTGGCCGGACGCCCCGTCTGCGGGAGAGGTTACAGGTTCTTCTCGTAGGACTCGATCATCTTCTTGAACGTGTGACCCGTAAAAACTTCGGGATCACCAGCCGGTGAAAACGCCGCAACCGCTTGCGGCACAACGGTTTGCGCTGCTGCCTGACGCCGCAGGTTTTGCAGGTGCTTTTCACAACTCTCGCCGGTGAAAATCTTGATGTCCAGCCGCAGAGAACCATCCTCCTCCGGCGTGGCAAAGATCTTGTCGATATACCGGGTGACAAATTCCTTGGTTATCACACCCTTGGCGGCATCCTTCTGTGCATTGCGCAGGACGGTGCGAATCGTATCCAGCTGCTGCTTTAGGCTGCCGGTGGATTCCTGCTGTGTAAGCGCCTCTGTCAACTGCGTTTGCAGTTCCCTTGCCTCAGCGGAGCATTTTTTGTTCATAGCGAGAAAATCCGCATCATCCAGCTTTCCCTGGGCGTTATAGGTCAGCAGCTTCATGCGCTTCTGCTCCACGGTTTCCAGCTGCTTTTGCAGCGAGGCGATCTGCTTATCCAGCTTACCGCCACGGTTCAGAGATTTATATAATTCTACATATTCTTCGATCAGCGCCTCTGCGCTGGCCTCCGTATCGCGGAACACATCCAGCAGCAGGGGTTTGATCTCGTCCTCATAGATGGGGAAGGAGTCGCAGGAGTCTGCGCCGTTTTTGATCTTGCCGGAGCAGACCCACTTGCTGTTCTTGTTGCCCTGTCTGTCCTGAGACTCCCGGCGGTAGTAGGCGGTGCCGCAGCAGGTGCAATAGAGCTTTCCGGTCAGCAGATTGGCGTGGTTGCAGACGCCCTGCCGGTTCTTGACGTCATCGCTGCGGCGGCGCAGAACTGCATTGGCCTGTTCCCACAGCTCCTCGGAGACAATAGCGGGCACGATCTCACCCGTCTCGTCTTTGAACATCACCCATTCCTCCGGTGGGAGGAATTTTTGCTTTTTGGTGAACATGTCCACCACCTTGACCTTGTTTCCTACATAGTAGCCCTTGTATTTAGGATTGGAGATCATATTGGACATGGTGGTGTGGGCGATTTTCTTGCCGTTGAGGTTGCGGTAGCCCTTCTCCCAAAAGAGGGTTTCGATCTGCTTCATGGAGTAGCGGTCGGTGGCGTACAGCTCGAACAGCTCCCGCACCATGGGTGCCTGCTCATCGTCGATCACCAATCGTTTCTGGTCTTTTCGGTACCCAAAAATCCTGCTGTTTCCCAGCACCACATTGTTCCTGATGGCCTGTTGATGGCCAAATTTCACTCGGCTGCTAAGCTTGCGCAGCTCGTCCTGGGCAATAGAAGACATGATGGACAGCCGCAGTTCGGAGTCCTCATCGAAGGTGTTGATATTGTCGTTCTGGAAGAACACGCCCACGCCGTAGCTAAGGAGTTGCCGCGTGAACTGGATAGAGTCCAGCGTGTTGCGGGCAAAACGGGAGATCTCCTTGGTGATGATCAGATCAAATTTGTCCTCCGCTGCATCCTCGACCATGCGGTTGAAGTTCTCACGGTGCTTGGTGGAGATGCCGGACAAGCCCTCGTCAATGTAGCCGGGAACGAACGTCCATGCGGCATTCCGGCGGATGAAGTCCTCGTAGTATTGGATCTGATTGCCCAGCGAGTTCAGCTGTTCGTCAGACTCGGAGGACACGCGGGCGTAGTACGTCACCCGCAGGGAGATGTCGTATATGCTCTTTGTCCGCAGCTGTTGGCGGATGTCGTGAATGTCCATGGTATGCCTCCGAACCAGTTCGTTGTATCATGTTCTTTATTGTAACAAATCGAAAAGTAGAAAACAACCACAAAAGAGAAACTACGCTTGAAAGATTTGCGTTATCATGTTATTGTGTTTTTGTAATTTTATAAAAATAGAAATATAATAGAAAATGCTGGCGTATTTCACCGCTTCTGATACATTTAATATGATAAGTGTTCTTTGCAGTATTGCATTTTGAAAAGATGAGGAACAATAGAATATATTGAATCGAGGAGACTATTGCAGTGAACGACGGTAAAAAGAGAAAAATTACTGCGTGGGAGTATCAGTATGATAACGGAGAGGTCGCACTGCTGTATCACGATGCTGGCATCTGGCGTGGGAAGAAAATCAATACAGTTCAAAGTGAATACTATCAGAACCCACACAAGGCCATCGCGCGTATACGCGAGCTCGAAGCTAAAATCCCAGGTAAGGACAACTTTACTTTCCGGAAGCGGAACTTTGAAGCAGGGATAGAATATCTTTCGGATCGGTGTGATATGGGAGTACCTATTGAGCAGCAATCGAAGGAAGCGCAGCATCATGCTTGCGCAGCACTGCTGCAGATGCTGAATAGCTGTGGATCGGATGTAGATGGCCGCAGGACGATCTTACAGGTTGTCAGTGCAAGCCTTTCGGGGTATATTTTTCGACTGTGCAGTGAGTGGGAGCTTTTTACATATGGTGAACCCGTGCCCTATGAAACCGCCCCGCGCATCGTGTGCTCACGGGCGGATGGGGCAGGAAACGCACTTCACCAGGTCATGGCATCACTTTTCCTTGACACAGAAGAACTGCTTACAGCTGGTGCTGCAGCAGGATCTGTGGAAAGCCATCTGTCGGCGTATTTGCCGTCGGTCGGTAATGAAAGGCAGATCATCGACTGTGCATATGCACAGGTCTGTAAGGGTGAGCGGGATAAGGAAAACAATGAGAAATACTTTGATGAACCTTTAGCGGCGCAGTATCGGGACACTGCTGTCGGAATCAATACAGCCTTCTTCAGAGCTTTTGATGTTGAAAATTTTGTGCGCAGAAACCGGTGGGTCACGATCATCCAACTGGGTAATAAGTGTGAGTTGGAAATGCCGATACGGATAGAGGGAAAGATTTTGGCGCGGTCATGGTGTGGTGATGCTTGGGATTTTGCGGCGGTGCGGTTATTGATCGATGGCTTTTTGAGACGGATATATACATGTGAGCTGTCGGAGACGGAAGGAGAAAAACAGGAAGTAACCAATAAAAAGGAACGGGAAAGAGGTTTACTTTTGGAACACCTGAAAGTAGCCAGTCAGAGGATCGATACGCACAATAGCAGGCGTGGAACAGAAAAATATCGGGGTCTACAGAGATTGTGGCTGGAGACGCAGATCGTTGTTCTTGGGGAACTGATGTCATATATGAACATGCTGGGATTTTGGAAGGCGGATGAGGGCCAGGCCACGCTGAACGGATGGCTGCACGTCCTTCTGCCAGATGTATACCCAGCGCCCGTAGATGATTTGCCAGTGGACGATTCAAAGCACGTTCTGAACTATGAGACGGACAGCCAGGATCTACTGGAAAAGCTGGTAGCTGCGATGGTTGCACCAGAGAATTGTAAGCACTTTATGGCCGTTCCGGTCAAAGGAGAATTCCCAATGAAAAAAGCGGATGGCACTGTCATTTGGGGCTATGTCCGTGGATTTCAAGTGACAGGGAAAGATGGCCACCGGCATCGAGTGCCAACGCTGCAGATCCGCGAGGATATGCTGACTGAGATAGCGCCAATGCTTATGCCGTTCGAATGTGACTGGCTCGCGGTCATCAAGACGGTGAGGGAACAACAGCCGGACTATCTGGTAGGCAAGAGTAAAAATGTTCGCTTGCCGGTTGACGGGGAAAGCAGACTCTGTGCAACGCTGGTATTGTCTGTTGAGAAGCTGTCATGGCTGCCAAAAGGGGCGTGGAATATTCTGCTGGAGCTGACCGCGCTGATTGCACAGAAAACTGAATAAAGAATGCCCACTGCGGAGAAGATTACCGCAGTGGGCATTTATTTTTTGAAGAATTCAAAGACAAAAATATACACATCGAATTGCGAGGTGATGTGGAGTACATACAAATGAGGAGGCCGGACAATGACAGACCGGACACAGACGCGAGACAATGCCTACCGGTGGGGAATGCTGATGTGGTTCAATCAGCTGCTGCTGGATCGGGGAACGATAACCGAGGCCGAGTTCAGGCAGATGCGGCTGAAAATCGAGAAGAAAATAAGAGAACCTGAGAAAGGCGGCACCAAGTGAAATTATTTGGTGCCGTTCTTTTTTTGCAAATGCCTATTGATATAAAGAAAAACTAAAAGAAAAATCTCTTAAAACAGCAAATGAAGGACGTTGAAGAGAAGAAAGAAATACTTTTTTTGAAAGGAGCAAGATGATGAAAAAGCTGGGCGCAGGAAGTTTTCAGTTGGAACCGGATGGATTTTCGATTCATACGCTTGAAATCGTGAAGAAACTATCGAACAAGGAATACAAAAGGATACGTGACAGCATATATCAGAAATGCCCCAAAGGGGAAATGTACAGTGATAGGGGCTGGCAAGGCGAGGGAGAGCGCTATCGCTGCAAATGGTTTTGGCGAGAGGGGCTGAGAATCAATTTAGAAAAGAATGTACATAAGCAGGTTTCAACGTGCTATCTGCGGATCGCGGTGAATCCCCGAAAACTGATTGATCCAAGTTCGTCCTACTTGGGCATTTTGCCGCCTGATGAGGAGAGTATTAGGACGATGAGTGAGAAATTTACAATGCTGTTGAAAGATTCCGGCCTGCCCTGTGCATTAAATGCCTACCAGCTTTCACGAGTGGATCTATGCGTGAATATTCGGTGCGACACATCTAAGCTGTTTAAGGAGCTACTGCGAGTGATGCGCAAACTGCCGACACCGCCAAAGTATGAGAGATACTATTATAAAGGTTCTGATAGGAAAGCTGCCAACAGGTATAACAAACACCACATAACGTTTAAGCACGAGTCGCGCGAACTGGTAGTTTATGATAAGACCTACCAAATCGTGGAAAATGGCTTGCAGTTGGATGAAGAAAAGCTGCCGAAAGGTATCCTGCGATTTGAAATACATGAACTGCGGGAAAGAGTCTCAAAAATAGAGAGAAAGCTGGGAACAACCGACATTGAGAGCCTTTTAATGTATTATATCAAAGAAAGCGAGAAGTATATTACGCGGTGTTTCAGACGGGCATTTCCAGATGATCGATTTATGCAGCCGGACGCACTTAACGAATTGATCTGCAGAGAGGCGGACACTGGATTACTGGAAGGTATGATGCGCTTGGCCATGCTGATGACGCGAATAAAATCGCTGGAGAAAGGGGAAGAAAAGCTGCGAAAAGAAGGCTATGATGCCGAAGCGGTGTTGGCACAATTTAGAAAGCTGGGTGTCAGCCCCATCCCGTTGAGAAAGAAGTTTTGTGCAAAAACGATGCCGGGGCCGTCTACTTTACTGCAAAAAATAGCACACCGAAACGTGGTGGTGTGGTAAAAAGGGCACGATGAAAGAATCATAGATTGAATTACCTAACAGAAGTATAATGAGGAATTCCTGAGCGGTAGTATGAATTAAAGCTATCCTCGCTGTGACGCATATTTTCAACACATGTGTGCAGCCGGAAATGCCAAGGGCAGGCATGGTAGCACCATCATACCTGCCCTTGTAAAGTTTTGAACAACTCGGTTCAGTTTGCGGCCTGGACTACATTCGTCATATAGGTCCGCGTACTGGACGAGCCGTCCTTGGCGGCGTAGACATCCACATTGGCGTAGTAGTAGCAGCCTGCGACGCCTTGGAACGTGATGGGCGTATCGTAGTAGTAATACGCATTGTGCGTCATCATCGCAGGGAAATCCTCATAACTGAAGGTGCGCAGATGATAGAAATGCTTGTTGTCCGTAGACCGGTACACGTGAATATTTACGGCCCCGATATCATCCATAAGGCCGGTTCCATCAACATCGACCGTCACTGCGACCATCGATCCGCTTAGCGCTGTACAGCCAGCCCGATACGCGTCTAGATGCGCACTGGCATCTGTGGCGGCGTAGGCTACCGCGATCATTCCCCCTAACATAAAAAAAGTCAAAACGGACGCGATCAAACCTTTACGTTTGTGTTTCATGACATTTACCCCCCATAAACTGAATCTATGATGTGTTCCATTTCTTCCTGCGTTACTGCCCCTGCGATCCGGCACTCAAAATCACCGTTGATCCAAACAGCCTTTTCTATCTCCGATTCTTCATCGTAGAACAGGTAATGCTCTATGTCATCCACTCGGAGCCGCAGTACATTCTGCCTGCTCTTTTCCATTAGTGGCGCAAAATCATCGAGACTACTCCAACACTTCAACATCAGATGACTGCTATTATCAGAACTATAAATAAGATAAAACTCAAAGCCCATCTTATCTCGTTTCGCTTCGCACTGTTCCAGCGAGAAGCGTTCCGGTATCCAGGCCGGCAGCACATCCCCCCTGATATGCAGATCGGCCAGCATGTCCTCCGGCGTCTCGTAGGCCCGGACCTCTCCCTCCGCCAGATCGTTTTCCCCCATTGTGATCTGCGCGGGGGCATCGTTCCCGATGCGGAGAACGGACGCAGTCCATTCCGCCAATGTCCGGAACAGATCAAAGCCGGACGCCTGTACCGTGAACAGCGACAGTAGCAGCGCCAGCGCAGCTGCCAAAATCAGCAGTCGTTTGAACGGTTTCCGGGAAGGCTTTGCAGGAAGTTGACTGCTTTCCGCAGCGGCAGGTGCGGTAGTCTCGTCAGGCTCCAAAAGCTGCGGGTTCTTTGTACAAAAGCGCCGCCAGCTTTCCTGTACCTGCGTATTGGTCACCGTCATCTCCGGATTATGCTTTTGCAGGGCCTCCGCGATGTCCGTCAGCTCTGACGGCATATCATCAGAATCTCCAGCTCCCAGCACGAGTTCCGCCCAGTGATCACGGATGGTTTCCTCCTGATGCCCCTTAGTTTGCTTTAGAGCGCCCGGCCTGCCGCCCCGGGGTACTCTTTCCGCTTCGGACATTCCAACACCTCCTCGTCTCTATATTTGTGCAGCTGCACGCGATGCAACAATTTTTTCTCTGTTTTTTCCTCGAGCTTTTTCCACTTCTCATAGCTGTCTCTGGCGCGGATCAGACGCATACGGCTGGCCGCTTCCGAAATACCCAAGAGCCGCCCGATTTCACGGTGGCTCAGCCGCAGCTCATAGTACATGCAGAGCAGGTCTTTCTCATCTGCCGTCAGCTGGCGCGGCAGTGAGTCGCGAAAGGATGGCTCGCAGCTGGTCTCGGTGATAGCGGATATTTCCGTCAGCGGCTGCTCCACATGACGCCACTTCCGCTGCAGTTCCGTTGCAATCTTGTTTCGCAGCGTGACCACCAGCCAGCCCTGCAGATTTTCGTGTTCTGCCACCTTCGGATCATCTCGCCGCTCCAATAGGGCCTGGAACGACTCCTGTACCATGTCATCTGCAAAGCTCCTTCCCAAGCCGGACGCGCAGGCAATCCGAAACAGCGTTGGATATTCCGTTTCATACAATTCCCGAATTTTTGTGTTCCCCAAACCCACAAAGACATCTCCTTTATTTCTGTTGAAAACCGACACCGCGCTTTGCCATATTTCTTCTCATCCAGGTTGGCGCTGGGACTCCTCCTTCGCTGACATTATACAAGCGGAATGGCAAAAGTCAACAAAAAATCATGAAAATTATCTAATTATTTATGCATGATTGGTAAAATTTTGCTTTTGGAAATTCCATATTTTTACTTCTTGTGACATATTGCGCCACTGGCCAAATAGAAAAAAGAGAGACTGTGGGGCCATGCTCCGCGCCGCAAAAAGGGGGGATCATCACTGCTATGCACCGCGATTTTGAAAGTCTTCATGTGAATGTGTATGCGCTGCTCCGAGATCTTGGCGTAAGCGCGGACCATACCCAGTTTTTCTACACGGCCTACGCCGTCGCGCTGGTAGCGGACCAGCCGCTGCGCGGGCTCTTTTTTGCTCCGTTAGTGCTGCAACCCGCCGCACAGCTCTACTGCGTCTCCATTTCCGCGGTCCGCAGCGCCGTGCGCCGCACGGCCGAGGAGGCGTCCCGCGGCGGTACGCTCTTATTCGCCGATCTGTTCCCTCGGGTGGCGGACCTGTCGGCCATACGATTCGTGATCCGGCTGGCCGCCTATATCAACAGCCTGCCCAACGCGTAGAGGAGGAGAAAAGAATTAAACCAACAGCCCGAGGCTTTCGTATAAAGCCACGGGCTGTTGATTTTGGGGCATCCCATATTTTGCCATCCCCGTCCCCGCCTGCTACAATACTCAAAAACAACTGGGAGGCTATGGCTATGCGAAAGAGATCGGAGATCACGGAAAGAGAATTGACGCGGTTTGCAAAATATCTGCAGCAGGAGGAGCGGGAGCCGTCCACCATTGAGGCGTATCTCCGCGCAGCAAAGAAATTTACCGCATGGCTGGATGGCCGCACAGTGACGAAGGAACTGACTGCAGAGTGGAAAGCACAGCTGTTGGAGCAGGGCTACCGCCCCGTCAGCGTCAATGCCATGCTGGCTGCGGTGAACAAGCTGCTCGTCTGCATGGGGCGGGAGGACTGCAAGGTGCGGTACCTCAAGCTCCAGCGGCAGATGTTCCGCAAATCAGAGCGGGAGCTGACCCGCGCTGAATACCAGCGGCTGCTGGACGCTGCGCAGGCGCGGGGCGACATACGGCTGCTGCTCCTGCTGGAAACCCTCTGCGCCACGGGTATCCGTGTTAGTGAGCTGCAATACATTACCGTGGAGGCGGCGCGAAACGGCGTGGCAGAAATCGCCCTGAAGGGCAAGATCAGAACGATTCTGCTGCCCACAAAGCTGTGCCGCAAGCTGCTGAAATACGCCAAAAAGAGGAACATCCGCCAAGGGCAGATATTTCTGACGAAAAAAGGAAACGGGTTGTCCCGGAAGTTTATCTGGGCAGAGATGAAAAAGCTGTGCGAGGCGGCGAAGGTAGCGCGGAGCAAGGTATTCCCCCATAATCTGCGGGGGCTGTTCGCCCGGACGTTCTACGCCGCCTGCCGGGACGTGGTGCGTTTGGCGGATGTGCTGGGACACAGTAGCATCGAGACGACCCGGATATACCTGTTGTCCACGGCAAAAGAAAGCGCCCGCCAGCTGGACAGGCTCGGCCTGCTCAGCGGGTGGGCATAATTATTATTTCGACGAGGCACTGACAAAATACTCAGTATGCCGCCAAAATTCCAACGACAGAGTATCACATTTAGTGACTAAAGTCAAGCAAACGCAACAATTTCACACGATAAGGCAGAGCCGTTCCGTTACATTTTGAACTGGCTCTTTCAATTATATTCATTTACGCCTCGCAGCCTCGGCTGCGAGGCGTTGTTGCTGCACGCTTTCTGCGGGGCGAAATAGAATAATAATTATGTCATGAACGGAGCAATTACGGCACGGAGAAAAGCGAACAGCGCGAAGATCGACCCGGCACTTTTCCATCGCAGCGCATCATCCGTGACGCTGACGGAGGATGTGATCACGGCCTATGTGTCTATCATGCGTGCAGAAGGCCGTACCGGGTCAAGCTTGCATCTCTGCGAGACTGTCCTGCGGCAATTTGCTGCGCTCTTGCTGGAAGGCGGACTTGCAAAGAAATCGCTGCCTGCATGGCGGGAGTACATCCGCGTGCTGCTGATGGTAAAGGCGGTGGATGATTGGTGGAGTATTTGCTGGTACAGCTGGTTGCCACCATGGGGCTGTCGGCGTTTGACCTGACGTTGGTGACTGTAGATGCCGTGAAAACGGGAGCGCTACCTAGTGTGTCTGGTAGAATCCGCCGGGGCATAGTGAGAGCTATGCCGCGGGCGTGGGACGCCTTATGGGGCCGCTTTGCGCACAGAAGGATGGTTCGCTCCTGTCAAGAACGCAGGTGAGCCTGTACGTTTGGAAATCAAGGCAGACAGCTAGGGCACCGGCAAAGAAAGCTAATATCTGCGTTATGCGACGGCTACATAAAGACCGCCATAGTGGCATAAAAGCCAATTTAGACATCATCGCCCAGCGGGCCTACGAACGCAGTTGGAAGTGGATAAGGTCATGGCGGATAGGGATATTTTGATTTTCGGGAGAGGAATGGACATGAAAGGAATTGTATTAGCAGGGGGGAGTGGGACGCGGCTGTATCCGTTGACCATGGTCACATCCAAACAGTTGCTTCCAATTTATGACAAACCCATGGTGTATTATCCTATTTCTACGCTGATGCTGGCGGGGATACGGGATATTCTCATCATATCAACGCCGACTGACCTGCCGAACTTCCAGCGTCTGATGGGAGACGGCAGTCAATTCGGCGTTCGTTTTTCGTATAAAGTACAGCCCTCACCGGACGGCCTGGCGCAGGCGTTTATTCTGGGTGAAGATTTTATCGGCGATGACCGAGCTGCCATGATCTTGGGCGACAACATTTTCTACGGCGCGGGACTTACCACGCAGCTTCGCAAGGCGGTGGAGCAGGAGGACGGTGCGACCGTGTTCGGCTACTACGTCAACGACCCGGAGCGATTCGGCGTGGTGGAGCTGGACGACACCGGCAAGGCCATCTCCATTGAGGAAAAGCCCAAAGAGCCCAAGAGCAATTATGCCGTCACCGGTCTGTATTTTTACGACAAAAAGGTGGTGGAGCGGGCAAAGGCGTTGAAGCCCTCCGCTCGCGGCGAGCTGGAGATCACCGACCTGAACCGTGTGTATTTAGACGAAGGCACGCTGCACGTGGTAACACTGGGTCGCGGCTACGCCTGGCTGGACACCGGGACGATGGATTCTCTGGCGGAGGCGTCTGAGTTTGTCAGAGTCGTGGTTGGACGGACAGGTGTGCAGATCGCGGCACTGGAGGAGGTCGCTTACCGCAACGGTTGGATCAATAAGGAGCAACTACTGCTGGCAGCTGATACTTACGGAAAATCTCCCTATGGGCAGCACCTGCGGAATGTGGCAGAGGGCAAGTATTAAGGAGGCACTTTATGACCATCATCGTCACCGGCGGTGCCGGGTTTATCGGCAGCAACTTCATTTTCTATATGCTGGACAAGCACCCGGAGGATCGTATTGTCTGTGTGGACAAGCTGACCTATGCCGGTAACCTGTCTACGCTGGAGAGCGTCATGGATAAGCCCAACTTCCGTTTCGTGAAGGCGGACATCTGTGACCGCAAGGCCATCTACGACCTGTTTGAGGAGGAGCATCCCGACATGGTGGTGAACTTCGCCGCTGAAAGTCATGTGGATCGCTCCATCGAGAGCCCGGAGGTCTTCTTGCAGACCAACATTCTGGGCACGCAGGTCATGCTGGACGCCTGCCGGAAATACGGCATTCAGCGTTACCATCAGGTGTCCACCGACGAGGTGTACGGCGACCTGCCGCTGGACCGTCCCGACCTGTTCTTCACCGAGGAGACGCCCATCCACACCTCCAGCCCATACAGTAGCTCCAAGGCGGGCGCTGACCTGCTGGTGCTGGCATACCACCGCACCTACGGTCTGCCCGTCACGGTGAGCCGCTGCTCCAACAACTATGGGCCGTACCACTTCCCAGAGAAATTGATCCCACTGATGATCGCCAATGCGCTGAATGACAAGCCACTGCCGGTGTACGGCGAGGGGCTGAACGTCCGGGACTGGCTGTATGTGGAGGATCACTGCAAGGCCATCGACCTCATCATCCGCAACGGACGGGTGGGCGAGGTCTACAACATCGGCGGCCATAATGAGATGCGGAACATCGACATCGTACGATTGATCTGCCAGAAGCTGGGCAAGCCGGAGAGTTTGATCACCTACGTCACCGACCGCAAGGGCCACGATATGCGCTACGCCATCGACCCCACCAAGATCCACAACGAGCTGGGCTGGCTGCCGGAGACGAAGTTTGCCGATGGCATCGACAAGACTATCGATTGGTATCTGACCCACCGCGACTGGTGGGAGAACATCATCAACGGGGAGTACAAGCACTACTATGAGCGGATGTATGGAAGTAGATAGAACACCATCAGTTTTTGTTGCAATATTGACGTATGGGGAATACAGCGGGCTGGAACGCACATTGAAGTCGGTGTTAAGGCAGGACTTTCCAGTTGCCGAAGTTGTGGTGTCTGACGATGGTTCTGGACAAGAATTCCCGAAAGAGGTCATCGAAAGATACCAAGCAAGAGTTTCATTCCGGCAAAATGCTACCAATCGCGGCACGGTTGCACACATGAATGGTTTAGCAAATAGCCTGCGGGAAAATTACATCAAATTCATTTCGGCAGGAGATGCGTTTAGCTCAACAGACGCTTTGACGCGGCTCGTCCAATGTGCGGAAAAGCAGGGCGCGCTTATAACAACGTCACAGGCCCTTGTGTGCGACAGCACCTTAGAAAAGAGGCTGTATCCATTTCCACGGAAAAAACAACTCACAAGCTTGAATGCGACTGCGAAGGAGCAGTTTATGTACCTTGCAGGGGAGAATTGTATTAGTGCGGTAGGGACGCTTTTTCATAGGGGATTTTTTGCAAAGCATGATGGATTTTCGGAAGAATACCGACTATTAGAAGATTGGCCGGCCTGGCTGCGGGAAACGCGTGAGGGACGGCGCATTGGTATACTGCCAGAGGTTACTTGTCTCTATGCAACAGGCGGAATCAGTTCTCAAAATGCTGATGCCTTTGCCTCGGAGGAGTTGAGACAGGATATGCTACGTTGTTATGAAAAAGAAATCCTGCCGTATGAAGAGTGGCTGCCGCAGTTGGTTCTAAAAAAGGTGCGATACAGGTATGCGCTGTTACAGGGAATGCCGGAGGGCAGTTTGATAAGGGAGTATCCATTGCTGCACCTGCGGACTATTGTAAAGCGGGGGATTAAACGATGGCTGATCAGTGAATAGTGTAGGATAAACATCCATGCCTTTCCATTGTTATCCCCTCTTATTACAGCGACAAAATTCTGTAGAAAACGCTTGACAGCATATTAGAGCAGATCTTTCACAGCTGGCAGCTGATCGTGTGCGACGATGGTACAGCCGGTTTTGACCCGGTGGCGTTAGAGCTGCAAATTCGAGAGCGGCTGTCGGAGGGTTGTAGCGCGAGGATTATCAGCCACCCTCAAAATATGGGGACAGTCCGCAATCTGAATATTGCCTTGAGAGAAGCAACAGGACAATGGGTGATGCTCTTGACGGCGGATGATGTACTTGCGGAAGCAAGGACTTTAGAAAAACTATCTGCAGTTGTCTCAGATACGGCGAAACCATGGATCGTTTCACGCACAGAGTTATGTGACGAGGCACTCCATCGTACAGGTAAATTCAGCCTAGCGGATATAGAAAGCCTGCCTGGAAAGACCGCCGTTGTCCTAAATGAAAAGCTGTGCATGAGATGCATTCTTCCCTCCGCAGGGAATCTGCATAGGCGGGTATTACTGGAGGAGTTAGGTGGTTTTGATGAAGCGTATCGGCTGGTAGAGGATTGGCCGACCTTTTTGAAGCAGATACGATTCGGCGTTACGCCGGAGTTTTGTGCAGAAGTCTCCGTTCTGCATCACGGCGGCGTCAGTTGGTCGAGCGCGGTCCGGAATCGGACGTATCAGTGGGATCTGATCGAAACGATGCGCCGGGAGATACTTCCTCATTTAGAGAAGTTGCCTGAAAAAGACTGCTTTTCCATCCGGCGTAGGTGCGAGGACAAGGCAGCTATTTATGAACTGCGTTTCGAGCGGCGCGGCTTTTGGTCGCGTCTTAAGTGGATATTCCAACACGGCGGCGTGATTGCCAGAAAGATGATAGAGTGGACATAATGGTAAATTGCAAAATGATACAAATGCCTGCATTCGCAGGTGAATACGGACAACTCAATGCCATTGAGGGAGGGAAGGACATTCCTTTTGACGTGCAGCGAGTCTATTACATAACGGGTGTGCCGAAGGGCGTCACTCGTGGGTTTCACTCCCACCGCGATCTGGAGCAGGTGCTGTTGTGTGTCAACGGCAGCGTCAAGATACGGATGAAGACGCCGACTGCGGAGGAGATCGTGACGCTGGATGACCCCTCTAAGGGACTGTGTATCGGTCATATGATCTGGCGAGAGATGTACGATTTTACGGAGGGGGCAGTTCTTCTGGTGCTGGCATCACGGCGCTATACAGAGGCTGACTATATCCGCGATTATGGGCAGTATCTGCAAGAGGCGGAAGAGTATTTCAAAAGAGAGGGCGTACAGAAATGAAGATACCGTTTGGTGATTTTACGCCGATGCACAGCGAGATCCGGCAGGAAATGCTGACGACGTTTGAAGATGTCTATGATAAGGGCTGGTTCATTGGCGGTGAGCCGTGCGAACGTTTTGAAGAGCATTTTGCCGCCTATGTGGGTGCGCGGCACTGCGTAGCCTGCGGCAACGGCTTGGACGGTCTGCATATGATGCTGGTCGCCGCCGGGATTGGCCCCGGTGACGAGGTGATCGTACCGGCACAGACCTATATCGCAACAGCGTTGGCTGTGACCTACGCGGGAGCTACCCCTGTATATGTGGACATTGAGCCGCACTACTACGGACTGGATCCCAACAAACTGGAGGCTGCCATTACCGAAAAGACAAAGGCGATCATAATGGTACACCTGTATGGGCAGGTGGGGCGCTGGGCGGAAGTTGCCGCCATAGCGGAAAAGCGTGGACTCATGCTTTTTGAGGATGCCGCTCAGTGTCACGGCGCACTGTATCGCGGCAAGAAGGCGGGCTCATTGGGGTTTGCCTCCGAATTTAGTTTTTATCCCGGCAAGAATCTCGGCGCGCTGGGTGACAGCGGTGCTGTCTGCACCAATGACCCTGTTCTGGCGGACAAAATCAGAGCCTACGGAAACTACGGCTCCCGCAAGAAGTATATCCACGAGTGCAAGGGCGTGAATTCCCGCATGGACACGGTGCAGGCTGCGCTACTGGATGTGAAGCTGAAGTATTTGAATAAATGGCTGGCAGACCGGGAGCGCATTGCATCCCGCTACTTGGCGGAGATTACCAATCCTTCCGTCAAACTGCCGGAGCGCAATCCGGCGGGTACCCATGCGTGGCATATTTTTGCGCTGCTGGTGGAGGAACGTAACGCGCTGACCGCACATTTGGATGAAAAAGGTGTAGGACATCAGTGCCATTATCCGGTGGCAATGCATCTGCATGATGCTTATCGCGACTTGGGCTATCAGAAGGGAGATTTCCCAGTAGCGGAACAGAACGCTGCACAGGAATTGAGTCTGCCCATGTTTTACGGCATGACGGATGAGCAGATCCAGTATGTGATCGACGCGGTGAATGAATTCTGAGGGTACGGGGAAAAGCGTATGTGTAGCACTATCAGCAAAACGGCGCAGATCGCACCGACAGCCACTATCCTTGACGGCGTGACTATCGGTGAAAATGTTGTGATTGGGGACGGCGTCTGGATAGACCGCGGGTGCATCATCCGGGATAACGTGCGGATCGGCAACAATTCCCGCATAGGTGCCCGCTGTATCCTTGGGGAGTATTTGCAAGATTTCTACCGCGAACTTCATAACGGTGAGCACCCTTTGGCCATTGGAGAAAACGCACTGATCCGCAGCGAAACCATTATATATGGCGATACGACCATCGGCACGAGTTTTCAGTCAGGACACCGTGTGACGATTCGTGAACACACAAGAATCGGTGACCACGTCAGCGTTGGTACACTTTCCGATATACAGGGATATTGTACACTGGAAGATTATGTGCATATTCACAGTAACGTGCATGTTGGTCAGCGGAGCATCGTACGTCGTTTTGCGTGGCTATTTCCTTATGTCGTGCTGACAAATGATCCACAACCCCCTTCTATGAAGATGCTGGGCGTAGAGATTGGCCCGTTTGCGGTGGTGGCTACCGGAACGGTGGTACTGCCGGGTGTACATATTGGCCAGGATGCATTGGTAGGGGCTGCCTCTGTGGTTACGAAAGATGTCCCAATGGAGACAGTTGTGTTTGGCAATCCTGCAAAGCCACATGGCAGCGTGCGGGACATCAAGGACGATGCTGGGCGTCCGGCCTATCCGTGGCGTTTTCATTTTGAAAGAGGTATGCCGTGGGAAGGCGTCGGGTATGAGGCGTGGAATTGATTGTTGGCAAGTGGAGGAAGTCCCGAACACGAAGTGAAAAACGATTGATAAAAAGAGAGGAATCCATACATGGAAGGACGAAAATCTAAAAAATTGGTCCTATTTTTTGAAAAAAAGCAGCGGATTGGTGGCAGCAGTATTTTTTTGATTGAGATTGCAAAGAAAATCGCTGAGTTGGGCGTCTACGATGAAGTGTGGTATGTCAATCACAAAAACCAGGAACTGGAAGCACGCTGCGAGGGAAGCGCTGTTCATTGTTGTGACGTTGCCGATAAGGTTTTTGAAGATTTCGCAGGTGCGGATTTTGTTGTACCCGCAAATTATTTGCTGGTGTTTCTAACACGTATGCAGGGGATCCAAACCGGACACCTATTGCTTTTTGATTGGCACCCAGAAATGATAGCTTTTCTGGAAAATCAGTTCCCCCGAAAATGGCAGGCATGCGAGAAGCTTATCCCGTTTTTTCAGCAGACTAAAGCACTTGCCTTTATGGATAAAAGTTGCAAAATAACTGCGGACCGATTGGCCAGTGAACCTTTCCCCAATAAATATATTCCTGTATTTTCTTCTGATCCACCGCAGAGCTTTTGCCAATTGAAGGAACCAAGCAGCGGACGGGTTAGCATCGGGTGGCTCGGGCGACTGGATTCTGACAAAACTTACGCACTTGTTAATCTATTAGATAACCTGAAAAGGCTTCCGGGCGATATACCAATTGACGTTCATATCATTGGTGATGGTAATTGCCGGAATCTGATTCGCATTTCGGATTACACGCCGCGAATTCGATTTATTTTCACGTCCTTCCTCATGGGGAGTGTGCGGGACGTGTATATTCAAGAAAATATTGATCTTATGGTCACTATGGGTATTGCTGCATTGGACTGCGCAAACCTTAGCTTACCGGTAGTAATCGCCCCCGCCGCATCAAAGCAATTTAAAAACAATCAATACGTTTATCTATATGATACAGATTCATATTCGCTGGGTTGGCACCCTCAGGAGATTGAGCAACTTAATCTTACGACACACTCTATAGAAAAGATCATTGAAGACATTTATGCAAAAAATGGGAAAAAAGAGATTGGAAGACGTTGCTATTATTTCTGCCACGATACATTTGATGTAGGCAAGAGTGCGGAAAAACTGTTGCGATGCATTGAAAAAAGCGAACTATCTGCACAGGGCTGTTTCGATTTCCCCATTATTCGGAAGCAGCTTCATGCATTGAAATGTTATCAGCGTCTACGGTGGCCCGCAAAACGAGACTACTTTGCGTATTCTGCATTTATGGGAAAGGTAAATGCTTTTTTAGGCAAAACACCTGCGCAACGTATTCGGTATGCAATAAAGGTCGGGTCGCACTATCTGTTTACACCGTTAAGGAGTCTCTTTAGACTGGCAGCAAAGGACTTTTATCTTGTCGGTACTATTTGGCGAAAGGCCGAAAATCGCGTTCGAAAAAAAGTAAAATGGAGTCAGTGGTGTCGTCAGGCAGCACAGCTTCAGGATCTTTTTCCGGCCAAAATTGAGGCCATCAAAGAGCGCTATCAAAGAGAAAAGATACCAGTTGCATTCATTGTCATTTACAGCACCACGTTTCCAAGTGAACCGGTGTTTGAAAAAATGCTTCACAGTGAAAGATTTGATCCCTATATTATTGTTTCGCCGGATATGCAACGCTCGTTGGAACACAAAATTAACACCTACCGCAAAAGCTATGCAGATTTGACTGCAATGTATGGGGATAGGGTTCTTCACGGATTTGATGAAGAGCAGCAGTCGTACCTTGAACTCGGTGAGAATTATCCTGTGGTTTTCTTTAATAATCCTTATGAGAAGATGGCGCATCCGTATCACTATGAACGATATTTTAGGGACAAGAATGTGCTGACTATCTATATAAATTATGGATTCTTTTCTCTTAAGTTTGGGCGGAATATTGTGAAAATGGATATATATAGCGCCATTTGGAAGGTGTGCATCGACTCGCCGGAAAACTATGCTGATTTGGTGAAGCAACAAGCTATCAAAGGAAGAAACGCACTTATCACCGGTTACATCAAGATGGATCGATTGGCCGATTTTAGCACGGTACCACATGAGCGGAAAATGATCATTATCGCGCCACACCATACAGTTATGGGATGGAAGGAACTTGATATTTCCAATTTTTTGATGTATAGCGATTTTTTTGCAGAGCTTCCAAGCCATTATCCGGAAATTGATTTTGTGTTTCGCCCTCATCCACTTCTTTTTACAATCTGCTGGAAAAACACATATGGACACGTGAGCAGATTGATACATATATTGTACGTATTAAGGAAAGTCCAAATTGCAGATATGATGATAGTGGGGATTATTTGCAACTTTTTGCAGATAGTGATGCTATGATCCATGACTGCGGCTCATATATTGGAGAGTACCTTTTCACAGAGAAACCTTGTTGTTATATGCTAAAGGCAGACAAACAGGTTAGGAAGGTGCTTTTGCCAATGGGCGAGGCGTGCATGGCACATTATTATAAAGCTTTCTGTGAGGCAGACATTTGTAATTTTATCGAAAATGTTGTTCTCAAAGGAAATGATCCATTGAAAGAAAAAAGACAGCAGTTTTCGAGGACGCATCTGAAGTTTAATTATCCCCACGGAGCACAGACAATCATTTCCCTCCTGGAAGAAACAATTTGTACAGATGGGGAGAATGGAGGAACCATATGAACGTAGCATTGATCATTGCCGGCGGCAGCGGACAGCGCATGCAGCAGGACATTCCCAAGCAGTTCCTGCACATACACGATAAGCCGGTCATCATCTATACATTAGAGGGGTTTCAGCGCAATCCCCAGATCGACGCCATTGAGGTCGTTTGCCTTGACGGCTGGCACGAGGTACTGTGGGCAAACGCCAAGCAGTTTGGTATTGACAAGCTGAAGTGGGTCATTTCCGGCGGCAGTACAGCCCAAGAATCCATTCGCAACGGCATCGAAAATCTGTCTGATGTCTGCGGCGCGGAGGATATTCTTGTCATCCATGACGGTATACGCCCCATGGTAGAGAATTTTGTTCTGGACGATGTGATCGTGAAATGCCGCCAGTACGGAAACGGCGTCACTTCGCTGCCGTATAACGAGCAGATATTCGTAAAGGACGATGAGTTCACCACCACGAAATACATCCCGCGTGACACCCTGCGCAGAGTGTCCACACCGCAGGCGTACCGCTACGGTATCATTGCGGATGCATATCGAGAGGCGTTTGCAACGGGCGTCGGCATCCAGTCGGCCACCTACGCCAACACGCTGATGGTAGAGCTGGGTCACCGGCTGTACTTTGCGGCCGGCTCCGAAAAAAATATCAAGCTCACCACAAAAGATGATTTTGCGCTGTTTCGTGCCTACCTGGACATGGAAAAAAACAGCATACTGAAATAACAAGGGGTAACTTATGACCATCACCGAGCAAAGAGAGTACCAGCGCCTGCTGGCACGTTTTATCGGCGAAACGCAGCTTCTGCAGCAGTTGGACGGCAAAACCATTCTGTTGACCGGCGCCACCGGCATGATCGGCAGTTTTCTGGTGGATGTACTCATGACACGCAACCGTCAGCTCCCCGCAGCACGGCAGACCACCGTCATCGCGCTCGCCCGCAGCCGGCACACCGCAGAGCAGCGCTTTGCGGCGTGGCAGGACAGTGAGCGACTCCGTTTTCTGGCCTGCGATGTGGCACAGGAGCTTCCTGCGCTGCCGCTGCAGCCGGATTACTACATTCACGCCGCCAGTACCACCCATCCTGTGGCTTATGCCCAGGAGCCGGTAAACACCGTTTTATCCAATGTGTTCGGCATCAATAATTTGCTGTCGTACATGGCGCACCAAGGACATGGGCGGCTCCTGCTGCTTTCCAGCGTAGAGATTTACGGTAATAACCGCGGCGACACGGAGTATTTTACCGAGGACTACTGCGGCTATATCAACTGCAATACGCTGCGTGCCGGATATCAGGAAGCAAAGCGCGTCAGCGAGTCCCTGTGTCAGGCGTATATGCGGGAACACGGCGCAGATGTGGTCATCATCCGTCTGCCCCGAATCTACGGCCCGACGATGCGGTTGGAGGACAGCAAGGCGGCGGCACAGTTCATTTTGAACGGTGTTCGCGGTGAGGATATCGTTCTGAAGAGTGAGGGAACACAATTCTTCTCCTACGCCCATGTCTATGACGCCGTCAGCGGCCTGCTTCATGTGCTTCTGCGCGGCGAAAGCGGTCAGGCCTACAATCTGGGTGACCCTGATTCGGACATCCTGTTGCGGGACTTGGCAAAGCTGGTGGCTGATCACACCGGGAAACAGGTCATCTTTGACCTGCCCGATTCTGTGGAGAAGGCTGGTTTCTCCACAGCGACCAAGGCTCTTATGTGCGGTAACAAACTTCGCAGTATCGGTTGGAAGCCCCACTATAGTGTGAAGGATGGCATTGCGGAGACGATTGATATCTTGCGGGAGATCCTACGAAAATAAGGCTTTATGGCAAACAAGCCACTTTCAACGATGATATGCAGGCCATCTGTGACCAATATAAGGAGTTTCGATAAAGGGTATGGTGTGATACAGAAACCAGCGAGATAAACAAGTATCTTTCGGAACCCGCTTATAAAAGACAGATGTATTAACTTCCCGATTTTTCCCATCTTCCAAGTATATATTATAACTACGAAGGCCTCCGGGTGATCCCCGGAGGCCAATTTTATATTTTGGAGGACTTTTGTTATGACCGAACCCCGTACCTGTGCCCACTGCGGTACTGCCGAAGGAGAGCTTACCGAGTTCAACGGACGGCTCTACTGTGAGGACTGTCTGGATGATCTGACCCTTGTCTGCAATGACTGCGGCAGTCGTTTCCTGCGTACCCGCAATCGCAGCGAGAACGATGACTTTCCCATCTGTCCCGAATGCTACGACCGGGACTACACCCGATGCGTCCGCTGCGGGCGCATCATCGCCACCGACCACTGCTGGTATCCGCTGGACAACGACGATCCCTACTGTGCCGATTGCTGCTCTACCATCGAGAACAGCCCCATCCACGACTACTACTTCAAGCCCTACCCCATCTTCTACGGCGACGGCCCACGCTACTTCGGCGTGGAGCTGGAAATCGATGACGGCGGTGAATGTGACAGCAGCGCGGAGACGCTGATGGACGTTGCCAACCAGTCAAAAACGCTGGTCTACTGCAAGCACGACGGCTCACTGGACGACGGTTTTGAGATCGTCACCCACCCCATGTCGCTGGACTGCCAGCTGCATGAGATGCCCTGGGCAGAGGTGCTGGATAAAGCCATCAGTATGGGCTACCTGTCCCACCAAGCGGGCACCTGCGGGCTGCACGTCCATGTCTCCCGCAAGGCCTTCGGGGACGCGCTGGACGCGCAGGACAACGCCATTGCCCGCGTGCTGTTCTTCGTGGAGCGCCACTGGGCAGAGCTGCTGCGCTTCTCCCGCCGCACCCAGCGGCAGCTGGAGCAGTGGGCAGCCCGCTACGGCTACCGCGACCAACCCGGTGAGATGCTGGAGCACGTCAAGAAAGGCCATGGCAGCCGCTACACCTGTGTTAATCTCACCAACATGGATACCATTGAGTTCCGCATGTTCCGAGGTACGTTGAAACTGAATACGCTTATCGCCACATTGCAGCTTGTCGACCACATCTGCGATGCGGCGATTTTTATGTCCGATGACGAGCTGCACGATCTGTCCTGGAGCAGCTTCGTCAGTGCCATCAAAGAGCCGGAGCTGGTGCAGTACCTGAAGGAGCGCAATCTCTACATCAATGAGCCTGTGGAAGTGGAGGGAGAAGTCTGATGTGCTGTCTATTCGGAATTTATGATTACGGACATAGCCTGACCGCCGCGCAGAAAAAGCGGCTTGTCTCCTCCCTGGCTATTGCCAGCGAGGACAGAGGAACGGATGCCACCGGCATCGCCTATAACCACAACGGTCATCTGACCGTCTACAAGCGCCCCTACCCTGCACACCTGATGCGGTTCAAGCTGCCCGATGATGCAGCCTGTATCATGGGACACACCCGCATGACCACGCAGGGGGATGGAAAACACAACTACAACAACCATCCCTTCGAGGGCACAGCGGTTATCCCCTTTGCGCTGGCGCACAATGGCGTGCTGTATAACGATCTGACACTTCGCAAGGACAAGAACCTACCCCCTACCCGAATCGAGACAGACAGCTATGTGGCCGTGCAGTTACTGGCGCAGCAGGGCGAGCTGAGCTTCCGGAGCATCCGCAGCACCGTAGAGCCCCTCAGAGGTACGCTGACGCTGTCTGTTTTGGACAGCAGGGATAATCTCCACATCATCAAGGGTAACAATCCGCTGACACTGTACCACTTCCCGCGGATGGGACTGTTTGTCTACGCCAGCACGGAGCAGATACTCAAGAAGGGGCTGAAAAAGGGCATGCCGCGCATGGAACAGCCCTTTGAGGTGATGATCCGGGAGGGGGACATATTGCGAATAGACCGGCAGGGGCAGTACACCGTTGAACGCTTCGATACCCGCAACCTGTGGGACGGTACGGCACACTTCAGTTGGCCGTATTGGGACGTGTACGCCGTGCAGAACGAGTATATCGACGATCTGAAATCCGTGGCGGCTGCTTACGGCTACACGCCACATGACATAGACGTGTTCCTTAGCTACGGCCTTTGCCCGGAGGAGATAGAGGAGATCATGTGCTGCGGGGAGGTATAAAGGTCGGGTAACAATTTGGGCGCGAAAGGAGGATGCCTCGTGAAGTGGAACTGGAAAATCGCATTAGAGCTTTGCGGTATCGTATTGGCGGCATTGCTCAAGCTCTGCATTCCGCAGGACGATGACCCCTATTGATGTGCCAATAGGGTGTACCCTAACGGTACATAGAAAAAGAGTCCCAATAGGGTCGCTTCCCGCATTTTGGCACGTGCCATCTGCGGGAGGGACTCTATTGGGACTACGTTATTGTTCGGCGGCAATGATTTGTTCGCAATATGCCTTTAGTTGAGGAATTTCATCCGTGATAATTTCCCATGTGATTTCGGGATCGACAGTGCCGTAGCTATGCGCGACAATATTCCGCATAGCCTTGATTTGACGCCAAGGCACGGCGGGGTGCTGTTCACGGAATTCGTCTGTCAGCTTACCCACTAACTCACCGATCTGCAAAATACAAAGTGCGGCGGCATTGCGGTAAATGGGATCGTTCTGAAATGTCTCAGCGCTGTTGCCGAAGCGTTCAACAGTCTGCTCGATTTGCTGGCAGTAGACAACGATATGCTCCAGAGCACCGATGTTGCGGTCAAGAGGCTTCATACAGCAGCACCTCATCTTTCCGTATGGAGTCAAGAAAATGTGAATCAAGGCTGGTGGTGGGGACAAGATCTACCGGCACGCCAAGGGAGTCCTCTAAGTCGAGCAGAAGCCCTGCCAACTGAAAACCGCGGATATTTCCCTTGTCAATTCGCAGGTCAATATCACTGCTGTTTGTCATATCTCCGCGGGCATAGGAGCCGAACAGGTAGATGCGCTCCGCGCCATATTGCCTGGCAAGACGTGACACAATGGTCTTAATTTCGCTTAGAGTATATGTTTTCATCGAGGACACCTCCCATCAAAACGCCATTTTGTATGCATAGTATAACAAAATAAATATGAATTTACAAGGGAAGGAAGTATTGCAATTGAAAATCGGCTATATCCGTATATCCACCACCGACCAGAATATAGCACGGCAGGAGCTGCTGATGGAGCAACTTGGTGTAGATGAGGTTTACATTGACCGTATGAGCGGCAAGAATACCAACCGCCCAGAATTGCAGAAGATGATGGAATACGTCCGGCGGGGCGACACGGTGATCGTGGAGTCCATCAGCCGTTTTGCCCGCAATACCCGCGATTTGTTGGAACTGGTGGAAAAGTTGTCTGCCAAGGGCGTGGAGTTCGTCAGCAAGAAGGAGGCCATCGACACCACCACGCCTACCGGCAAGTTCATGCTGACAGTGTTCGGCGCGGTGGCAGAACTGGAACGGGAGTATATCCTCCAGCGCCAGCGGGAGGGCATTGCCATTGCCAAGGACAACGGCGTTTACAAAGGGCGCAAGCCCATTCAACCGCCGGAACTTGAGAAAGTCATGGTTAAGTGGCGGCGTGGGGAAATCACCGCTGCCGAGGCTATGCGGCAATTAGGGATGGGCAGGAGTACGTTTTATCGAAAAGTAAAGAGGCTGCCGCTATCGTGAGTTTGACTTTTGCCCCCTGCACGGATATGGTTCTACAAGACATGCATATTGACTATTCGTACCGAATATGATATATTTCAAAGCGCAAAGAGGTGATAACATGGAAAGACGATTGGCGCGGATCAACAGCAGTGCAGCCGGGGGAACGGCAGGTGCCGGTGCAAAAACGCATAAGGTCACGCTCCCATCCCGCTGGCTTCGAGCCATGGGCATTACCGATGAGGAGCGGGAGGTGGAGTTGACCTTTGACCAAAAGAGAATCGTAATCACAAAAGTCGTCACCATAGAGGAGTTTATCAGCGAAAAAAAAGCGCAGTCCCACTGCGTGAAAAAGCTGAAATTCTGGAATAGTAAGGCACTTTGTACGACCATCGCAGTGGATTTTACAGATCATACTTTCTGCGTAGAGAACCATACCAAGCAACTGGTGAAAACAGCATTTGGGAAGAACAGACTCCCTACGTGGACTGATTTGATGGCCTTTCTGGAGGAACGGTGTATTCCGCGACAGCGGGAGGGCATTCGAGAATATCTGGACGCCCTGGGATTGGATGAGTACGACCCGTGGGAGATCGTCAAACGCACACAGGGTCGCATGGCGGAGGATCAGCAGTGGATCGAGGTGACAGAATGAGTATACATTTCGTGACAAACGAGAGGATCGCCGAAACATCTTCAAAGGGTAATCAGGAAAAGTGGGTAGATGGCAACCGTTGGTACAAGCTGGATCAGTTTGGGTATGAGGCCTTGACGGAAACGATGATCTCGCAGCTGCTGGAATGCAGCAACTGCGAGCAGGACTACCCGTTTCACTTTACCCGCTATCAAATGGAACGAATCACTGCACATGGTGTCGAACGGACGGGATGCAGCAGCGAAAACTTCCTGCTGCCGGGGCAATCCATCATCACACTGAGCCATCTCTATAAGCGTGAAAGTGAGGTATCCCTCCGAAATCTTCTGGCACGGCAATCCAGCGATAAGAAGCGTATTGCCTATTTAGCCGAGGCTACGGCAGAGTTGACGGGCTTGGAGCTGTTCCCGCAATATCTGACGCTGCTGTTTGAGGTGGATGCGCTGTTTCTAAACGATGACCGTCATTTGAACAATATCGCGGTCTTGGAAAGTGGCGGTAAATATGACTATTGCCCCATCTTTGATAACGGTGCGGGCTTGCTTTCCAATATGCGGACAGCCCCCATGGACATTGAGCCGAAGGCCCTGATCGCGGCACAGCGTGCCCGTCCCTTCGGCACGACATTTAACCGGCAGGCAGGAGCAGTCCGGGCACTGTACGGTAAGCAGCTGTATTTGCCCAAGCTGTCGAGAGAAGATATCTTTGCGAAGCTGGAACCGATGCTGCAATACTATCCACAGCGGGATCGCGGAATTATCACGGATAGGGTGTGTACCACCATTCTGCTGCGGCAGAAGCAGCTTTGATGAACATGAGGAGATCACCATCCAGGTGATCTCCTCATACTTTTCAAGTGCGTTAGATCTGAAGCTGTACCTTGTATGTATGCTGCACTTTGTGGCCATTGGCCGTTCTATCCGCTCTCACAAAACTCATCGTTCGTATGGGACACTTGTTCTTGACCATCTGGCCGCCGACAGAGCCGGCCTCGCGGCTGGTCAGGTCGCCGTTATAGCCGTTCTTCAGGTTGACGCCCACCTCTTGCGGTGTGTATTCACCTCAAAGATTTGATGATTTTGACGGTGAAAAACCGGAGCATCGAAAAGAAAACGAAATACGACATAAAAAAGAAAATCAGGTCGGAACCACTCATTTACATTGTGAAAACAGAAAAACAATCTAAAATAGTGGGAGGGATACATGAATTGCGGAGCCAGGAGCGGCCGGCGTAATTGACGGTTGCGTTTTTTTGCAGCGGCAGATATAATAATGATAACAAAGGGTAAGGAGGTGTCGCTATGGGCACGCTGGCGCTTGACGAGATCAAAAGCGTTGTAAAAGAACTGCTGAAACGCTATCATGCGGAGTATGCGCTGCTGTTCGGTTCGTATGCGCGTGGCGAGGCCACGCCCGAGTCGGACATCGACATCGTTATTATAGGCGGGAAGAACTTCGTGCCCCGCAATATCTTTGCGCTGGCAGAGGACTTGCGCGAGATGACCGGACGCGATGCCGATGTGTTTGAGATACGGGAGGTCAATACGGGAACCCCCTTCTACGAATCTGTGATGAAGGAGGGGATCCGCATCGCATGAAAAAATCGGATATGGAACGGCTGAAAAAGATCGTGTCCCTGTGGGAGGCGCTGAGCGGCGAAATTATGCAGCGCGGCATCACGCGGGAACTGCTGCTGACCGAACAGTTTTCCCAGTGGGCGGTGACTACGCCGATCTACAACATTGGTGAACAGGTCTATCAGCTTTCACCAGAGTTCAAAAAGGAATATCCAGGTATTCCGTGGAGCGTGGTTTCCGGACTGCGCCACCGGCTGGTACACGATTATGACGGTATCAACTGGTCGCTGATCGCGGATGTGATCTTCGACGATATGGAGCCATTCGTGATGGAGGTCAGAGATATACTGAGGAACCGGTTTGATTTGCGGAACGAATAAGCTGCTGACCATTCTGGAAGCCGCAGATGAAATGAATATGATGAAGAAAGCACTTCCTATCTGTAAGGACAGATGGGGAGTGCTTTCCTTATGCAACAACGTAAAAGACTGTGGCGTAGCGTGGGTACATACTGTTCAGGTATGCATTTATCCGTACTTAGTGGGCGTGTATAACAGCTATAAGTTACTTGTTCTTAGAGGTTGGTTGCACACTAGTCCCTTTGTTGGGAGGTTTTGAAGAGATTTTTGTTGTCGGTTGATAGCCCTCTTTAATACTTTTCATCGGCTCATGAGAGCGTTTTGGTTGATAACCATCATGGTGGATATTTTTACTTTCCATAGTTACCTCCTGTAAAAAATTCGATACATTTAATGGATTCTCCTAAAATAAGAACCCCCTCGTTACCATCGATGTGGTGCCATACACTTTGTTCATTTATGGTATATACATCTTCAAGATAAAGGTCACGTTTGTCGATATCCGATGAAGCAAACGATTTCGTGGCATATCTGCCGGAAATCATCTCACCACTCATCAAAGTAACTATTACCCAGCAGGATTGTTGTTTCGAGAAACAAAAATCCCATGCGGTAGGGCACGGATGAATTGGTTTCAATTCCAATTTCGATAGAAAATTCATAATCCAACCCTTTTGCAGGATATAGCCAATTACTGTGCCAAAGATGGCAGAACCAATAAGAGTTATTAGGAGGAGAAGAATCCAGTGCCATATGGATTGGGCAGATATCTTTGTCAAGACAAGGACGTAGGCCCAACTCCAGACCGCGCAGTTCAAAACACTAAAGAAGAAACAAAACAAGTAAAAGGTGGCATCGTTATGGCGTCTGGGCGGTATTATACAATCTAGTATACTTTTAATAATATACCCAGGCAACAAGAATATGCCTGTATAGAAAACAACATTAAAGTTTTCGAGAACCATTTACATCCCTCTTTCGGTTCGCAAAGGAAATACTTTCTTTGGCTAAAAGTATACGCCGTTTTGTATTTGTTCGCAACAATTATTTGCTCACTTTACTAAAAAACGACAGGAGGTGCTTTTGTGTCCGGCGTGTTTGATTACTACTACGGCGAGGAGAGTGAAAGCTGCTCCTTTTACCGCATCCCGCGGCTGCTCATCGTGGGAGAACGGTTCTCCGGCCTGTCCACAGATGCCAAGCTGCTCTATGGCCTAATGCTGGACAGGATGAACCTGTCGGCACGGAACGGCTGGTATGATGATGCAGGCCGCGTCTACATCTACTACACGCTGGAGGAAATACAGGAGAGCATGAGCTGCGGTCACGGCAAGGCTGTGCGGCTGCTGGCGGAACTGGATACCGGCAAAGGCATCGGCCTTATCGAGCGAACCAAGCAGGGGCAGGGCAGACCGGCGCGCATCTACGTCAAGCGCTACACCACGCGGGAGATATCCGCGCCGCCCGCTGTACCGCCTGACTTCCCAAATACGGAAGTCCAGACTTCCGAAAATGGGAAGTCAAGAGTTCCCAAAAACGGAAGTGCAGACTTCCCAAAAGAGGACGCGAATTATAAAGATATAAACCAAACGGATATGAGCCAGCTTTATCCATCCCCACCTCCTTCACTGGCAGGCAGCTGGTGGGAGAGGAAAAAGGCGGCGGAAGAAGTACGCACCTGCGTTGCGTATGACCAGCTGTGCCGCCGCTATGACCGCGAGAGCGTGGATGAACTGATCGCCGCCATCACCGATGTGCTGTGCAGCACCCGCCCCACGCTCCGCATCGGCGGTGAACTGCTGCCCACCCAGCAGGTGCAGGAGCGTTTCCGACAGCTGGAGTACGACCATCTGGAATATGTCATTGAAAGCCTGCGGCGTTCTACGGCGCAGGTTTTCAACGTTCGGGCGTATCTGCTGACCATCCTGTATAACGCACCCGTCACCATCAACCACTTCTATCAAGCCGAAGTCCAGCACGATATGGACACCGGATAGTACCCGCTTCCCGTGGAGGCGGGCTTTATCATATCGCCGATAAAAGGAGGAGCATCCCATGCACACCGAGTATTTCCTGCTGACTGCGGACGTGACCGTGCAGGTGCCGGTCACGCTCATCGTTCCCGCGCAGACTTGCGGCAAGAGCCGCCCTGTCCCTGTGCGAAACCCGTCTCAAGTTGAGACGGGTTTTGACATATTACGACGAATTGGAGGTAAAAGGATATGGCAGAAGAAAAGAAAAATCCGCTGATCGGCGCGTTCCGCAGTCCGCCCCCGAAGGAGGCCCCGAAAGCACCGCCCGATGCAAAGGCGGCAGAACCCGCCAAACCGCCCGAAGCTGACAAACCCATCCCCGCGGCGCAGAAGCCTGCCGAGCCGGTCAAGCCGGTGATCCCGCCTAAAGCGGAGGAAACCAAAGCTGCACCGAAGCCGAACGGCACGGCGACGCCGGTAAAGCCCACAGAGGAAAAGCCTGCGGCGAAGCCGCCCGTACCAGCCAAGGCCGAGGACGCCAAGGCTGTGGCAAAACCGCCTGCACCGGTAAAGACCGAAAATGCCAAGGCTGCGGTAAAACCGGCTGCACCCGCTAAGACGGAAGATACGAAAACCGCCGCCAAGCCGGAGGAGAAGAAGGCAGAGAAGCCTGCCCCTGCTACGGAAGTGGATGCAAAACCCGCCAAGGCAGAGGACAAGAAACCGGTGGCAGCGCCTGCCGAAAAAAAGTCTGAGGACAAGAAGCCGGAGGAAAAGCCGCCTGCAAAGCAGGAAGAAAAGAAAGCGGATGTACCGGCAAAGTCGGAGGATAAGAAACCTGCCGAGGATAAACCTGCGTCCAAGGCGGAGGTGGCGGAGAAAAAAGAGCAGCCGCCCGAAAAGGAGCAGGAGACGGACACGGAGGGTATTCCCAAGGACTTCAAGCTGAACATCGTGGGCGAAGGTGCGCTGGGTTCCGTGGTCATGCTGCCGGTGGACAAGATCGACGACTTTGAGGGGCATCCCTTCCCCGTGCAGGATGACAAGGATATGCTGGACTTGGTGGAGAGCGTTAGGAAGTTCGGCGTGCTGGAGCCTGTCACGGTCATCCGCAGCAGCAAAGACCCCGACCGTTACGAAATGGTGGCAGGCCATCGCCGTAAGCACAGCTGTGTGCTGGCTGGCGTGACACAGATCCCCGCCATCGTCCGCGACATGGATCGGGACAGCGCCATCATCTACATGGTGGACTCCAACCTCAAGCGGGAGAATATTTCGCCCATGGTCAAGGCGCGTGCCTACTCTATGAAGCTGGAAGCCATGAAGCGTAAGGCGGGACGTCCCACCAAGGCGCAGTTGGAGGCGGGGTATAAGCCCATGCGTGCCGATGAGCAGCTGGCGCAGCAGACCGGCGAGAGCCGCGCCACCATCCAGCGATTGACCCGCCTGACCAAGCTGGAGCCGGAGTTGCAGGATATGGTGGAGGAAAAGAAACTGCCGGTGAACACCGCTGCGGACATCTCCTATCTGAAGCCACAGGAGCAGAAAACGCTGGCGGACGCCATCAAGCGGGAGGATAAAGTCCCCTCCGGTACGCAGGCCGCCGAGCTGAAAAAGGACAGTCAGGCGGGTAAGCTGACCACGGCAAAGATCGAGCAGATCGTGGCACCCACCAAGCGTGAGATGTCACCGCCGTTGAAAGTCACGTTCAGCGAGGATGAACTGCGCGCCTACTTCCCCAAGAAGGATACCACGGTAGGCGATGTGAAGCGTGTGGTGTTCGAGGCGCTGGATCTGCGGCAGAAGGCATTGGACAGGCAAAAGGCCAGAGCCGAGCAGGAAAAAGCGGCAAAAAAAGCGACGCCGGGTAAAGTGAGGTGATGAATATGGAACGGCGGGAGGACTCGTTCTACACCGCCTATTCCTACGGCGACAAGCTGGAGGAGGGTCATAAGCTGACGCTGGAGCATCATATTTCTTTTGATCAACGCCATGCCGACCTGTCCGCGCTGACGTGGATGCCCCTTGATCGGCTGCAAGCACTGCGGAATAAGAGCGTGGAGACGGAAAAGGCCGTGTTCCGCGACTTGCAGGAGGCCGCCAAACGCTGGGAGGAGCAGGCGGCGCAGACCATGATACTGGACAGGGCCATTGAGTATGTGAAAACGCCGGAGGTGCAGCATAGCGGCAACCGGTGGGAGGATACCGATTATGGCTGGCGTAAGATCAGCAATATGGTCTATCAGATGTCCTACCGCATCCGCGAGGATACTGCCTACGATCATAAGCAGAAAAAGCAGGTGCCGGTGGCGTGGTATGTGTCATGGAGCGTGAGCTACAATGTCCCGCGCAGGAAAGACCCATACAGCAGTACGCCATCGCCGCTGGCCAGTCAGGACAACAAGCGGTATACGGACAGGGCTGCCGCCGAACGGTATGTGCAGGGGCGCATCGCCGCCTATGCCCATCTGTTTCAAGAGCTGTCACCGCCTCTGCCGGAAAATCACGCGCACCTGTTTTCCGTGAATGGGCAGCTGCTGCCGGGGTATACCGTCCAGCCGCACCAGCCGTCACCGCAGGAGCTGCTGGATTTTTTGGAGGACGGCGACGCGCCGCCGAAGAAAGAGTCTAAGCCGAAAAAGCGAAACCATGATATGACACGATAGGAGGGAGCGCATGAAAGTCCTGATGGTAGAGCCGGGGGCAGCGCCCTATGAAAAGGAACTCAACGGCCTTCACGAGATGCAGGCGGCGGTGGGTGGTCTGATACAGGCCATCTACCCCTTTGAGGACAAGGTGGCCGTTGTCTGTGACGATGAAGGGATGCTGAAGCCCAACGAGTTCAACCGCAGTATGCCGGGCGGCTACGGCGGCGTGTTCGGCCCGTTCTTTGTCTGCGGCTTGGGTGAGGATGACTTTACCTCCCTGACCCCGCAGCAGATGGAGGTCTATAAAAAGCAGTTCCACCACGCAGAGATACTGCTGGGAATCAAGGACAACACGCCAGTGACCATACGGGTAGAACCGTTCAAAAAGCGTGATGCACCCAAGAGAGAGCGCCCCGACACGCCAGAGCATTGAGGTGAACCGACATGATGGCCATGGATATTCACAAGACACGCTTTGAAGCGGTGGAGATATGCGGTGTGCCTGCCCTTTTCACCGTGAAGCGTGTTCGCCGTTCCGAACTGCCAAACGGTATTTTTGCCTACGATATGCAGACCTCCGAGGAAGACTGGTCACAGCCGTGCCTGCTGGCCTGCCATATCACTGTGGAGCATTACGGCACAGTGCTTACCGGCCAGCGCATCGACCTGCCGGAAAATGGATACCGCTATCTGACCGCAGGCGATTTCAGCTGGCCTTGTTCCACAGACAGGCCGACCATCGCGGAGTTCGCCCAGCGGCACGGCCTGTATATCAAGCCCCGCTGCCACGCAAAGACTGTCCCGACCCGATAGAGGGGACAGCACCGTTTCGGTGCTGTCCACGCAAGCATGGCATTTGGTAGCACAAATGCCGCTTGTTAGGGGCACAGCCCCTAAGACCCCGCGTTTACGCTTCGCGTCTCAATTTGAGACGCATTTTTATGGAGGTGATGCCGACGAGAACGCGAAACCGGCACGTCAGCGTGTGGCTGACGGATGCCGAGCTTGCCCACCTGCGGAAACAGGCCACTGCCGCAGGGCTGGGCATCGACCCATTTCTCCGCAGCCTGATACTTGGTGTGCAGCTGCGGCCACGGCCACCCGATACATACGCCACGCTGCTGCGGGAGTTGTCCGCCATCGGCAACAACATCAATCAGATCGCCCACACCGTCAACGGACAGAAATATGCGGCAGACAGTCAGATCGACCACGCCGTGGTGCTTGTCCGCAGGGCGTGGCGGCTGGTAAAGGACAGCTTTTAATGGCCTATACGAAGATCATCGTTATACGGGGCAGGCTGGATAAATGTCTCAGCTATGCCGCCAACGAGGAAAAGACCTATCTGGAAACGGCAGTGGACTACGCGCTGGATCGCGGCAAGACGGAGCGCGTATGCTACGAGACGGCTATCAACTGCGGCAGAGACACCGCCTATCAGGACATGATGCAGACGGCGCGGCGCTGGGGCAAGCAGAACCGTGTCCGCAAAGGCTATCATGTGATCCAGTCCTTCCACCCCGGCGAGGTGACGCCGGAGCAGGCCCATACCATCGGTGTAGAGCTGGCGCAGCGTCTTTTGGGCGGGCGGTATGAGGTGGTGGTAGCCACCCATCTGGACAGGGCGCACCTGCATAATCATGTGGTGTTCAACGCTGTGTCCTTTGTGGACGGGAAGATGTACCGCGATACCTTCCGCGACTACTACGAGGGCATCCGCGGTGTGTCGGACGCCCTGTGCTGTGAGCATGGGTTGTCCATCATCGAACCGTCCGAGGCCGCTGTGCCGCAGGGTCAGTATCAAGCGCAACGCCACGGCAGGACTACCCTGCGGGATGTGGTGCGCCGCGATGTGGACGAGGCCATCCGCAGGTCGTACAGCTATGCAGACTTCCTGCGGGAACTGCGGCGCATGGGGTATCAGGTGAAAAGCGCCGCCAATGTGAAGCACACCGCCGTGCGTCCGACTGACGGTCAAAGGTTTATCCGGTTGGATAGTCTGGGCGATGGGTACGACGAGGCCGCCATACGCGGCAGGATAAAGGCGGCACCGCAGCCGGTACAGCTGCCCCGCAAGATCTATCGTATACGGCAGAGGCCAATGCAGAAAAAGCCGCTGTCTCATTTTCAACGGCTGTATCTGTACTACCTGTACCTGCTGTCCTCGCTGCGGCGGAAAGCGTATCGTACCTCGCCCACCCTGCGGCGGGAGGTGCTGAAGCTGGACAGGTATCAGGCGCAGTTCCGCTATCTGCGGACAAACCGCATCGAGACGCGGCAGCAGCTCACCATGCAGCGGGACGCACTGCAAGCGGAGATGGACGCACTCACCGAGCAGCGGCGGCAGCTGTATCTGGCGCGGCGCAGAGGTGGGACGGGACTGGATGCGGACATCGCAGCGTATACGGACAGGCTGCGGGTATTACGGAGAGAATGGAGACAGTGCTGCTGCATCGAGACGGACGCACAGCGCATCGAGCAGCAGCTGACCGCACAGCGGGAACAGGAAATTTCGGAAAAAGGAGGTCGGGAACATGGATGCAGGCAGCGAAGCCGCTGACCTGATGGTACGGGAAGGCTTACAGATCACGGAAGCAACCGTTAAGCTGCTGGCCGCCGGCAGCAAAAATCTGGCGGCATTTCTCTACGCACTGGCAAAGGACAACAAGCGCGTATCCGGCAAGACCAATATGGGGCGTCTGCTGCGGGAGGGTAAGGAACTGCGGGTGTTCCAGCTGCGGGAGAGCGATATGGCCGCGTTCAACGCCTATGCCAAGAAAGGCATCCTCTACGCAGTGGTCAAGGACAAAAACGCCGGTGATGGGTTGGTAGACCTCATCACCAACGTGGACTTTGCATCGCAGGTCAATTTGTTTCTGGAGCGTCACGGCTACGCTGCGCCGCAGCAGGAGGATGACGCGGCAAAAAAAGCAGATGCCCGCGCTCCACAAGGGAGCTTCTCACCACAGCGCGGGAATGGCTTGCCGCAAGAGAGGACGACTACTGAGGGCAAGCCCTCAGTGAAGGGGCGGCTGGCAGCGCTGAAGCGTGCCGCACAGGACGTAGAGCCGCAGCTGCCCAACGGACGGACACCGCCCAAAATGCGAGAATAGGAGGATATTCAGTATGGCAAATTTAGAGGCCATCGTATCGAAGAAAACGGAGAATGATACCCAATGGAAAGCACGCCAGCAGGCCGACAGGGAGAACCTGATGGCCTTGCAGGACGCGGGTGTGTTGGAGATCACCAGCAGCGCCGAGGCGTACACCCGCTATCTGGAGCTGCAAGGTGACAATCCGGCATACAGTGCAGGCAATATTGCGATGGCGATGGTGCAGGATGCAAACGTGACCGTGTTCGGCACAAAGGAGAAATGGAAAATGCTGGGACGCTCCGTGCCGGTCAGCGAGAACGGCAACGGCATCCACATTTTCGCCCGTTCCACCTTTGGCAAGGGCTATACGCTGGCGGACGCCTACGATGTACGGCAGACGCAGGGGCGGCCTTTGAAGGAGGTGCATCTGGAAAATGACACACGGGACATGGAATCGGCCATGACCACGCTGCTGAACTACGCCGTGTGTCAGGTGGTCATCGACAAGGAACTGGATACCCCTGCTGTCTACGACCCGCAGCGGATGGAGTTGGCCATCAATCCTGACTATCCTGACCATGAGATGTTTGCCGCTATCGCCACAGCGGTGGCACATTCGCGGCTGCACGGGAAAGGATACAACGCGCAGTACGATTATGCCGAGTCCGATCTGGACGCGCAGAGCGTATCGTATCTGCTGTGCCGCCGTTTCGGTGTGGAGCGCGACCTGCCGGATACCGCAGATCTGTCCGCCCTGTACGAGGGCTGGGACGCACAGGAACGGCGACAGGCGCTTGACCAGATACAGAAGATGAGCAAGCAGATCGGTGCATCGGTGGAAAAGAGCATCACGCCACAGAGAAGCCGCGTCTCGATGCAGCACAACGGACGTTAGGGTTTCCCCCTGCTGGGGAAGTGTAAGCCGCCGCACAACACCCGTCAAGGCTGGGCGGCTGCCTTGCGGCAGCCACCCACGAGCCGCCCAACGTGCGCGCTGGGCGGGCCTTGACCGGAGCCGCGCAGCGGCTTATAAGGCATACAAGGGGGAAACCCTTACTATCCGCGCAGAGCGCGGATAGCCGCATCATGGTCAGCGGCGCACCCGCGGCAGATGGTACGTTCGCGGCGAAAATTGCGTCTCAAGTTGAGACGCAATTTTCGGCAAAAGCTGACGCTGTCGATTTTTTGACGGCATACAAATGGTGCGATAAAATAATAGTAACCTAATATTTAAGGAGGGAATTACATGAGAAAAGTACCCGTATTCCTGTTGGCAATCAGCTTTGCCGCGCTGCTTGCGGGCTGTGCCGGACAAACGGCGCCGTTGGGTGGCGCAGCACAACTCGGCGCTCTGTCAGCCACCGCCGTGACCGGTGAGGCAGTGGCCGATGAAAAGCAGGATGTGCCTGCACCGGCAGATGCCCCCGATGTGGAGAACCCTGCCGACCCCGCGCAGGATGCCAAGCCGCAGGAGAACACCCAGCAGCCCGAAGGCAAGGCGGATGCTCCTGAAAGCCCCGTACCCGATGGTGAGGGACAGCCCGACGTGCCGGAGCAGCCTACCACACCTGAACAGGCGGTGACGCCTATGCCGCAGCCGGAGCCTGCACCGAGTGAACCTGAAGAATCTACACCTGCACCGGTACAGGAGCCGGAGCCTGCACCTACCCCCGAACCCGAACCTGAACCCGAGCCGGAGTATGAGCCGGCAGATTGTTGGGCGGCTGTTGAGGCGGCCAATGCCTATGCGGCTGCACAATATGGGGTCACTACGGACAGTGGCCTGACGCTGGACAACAGTGCCTACCGCTTCCCTGCATCGGTGTCGGTGGACGCCTCGCAGGAGACACTGGAGGCCAAGGCGCGGGACATGGTGGACTACACCTTCCAACAGCTCATGATGCAGGCGGGCGTGAACACGCTGGCCGACGCAGGTATTCGCTGTAACGTCTGCGTCGTGGAGGATGGTGCAAGCCTGCTCATCTACGTCCTGTACGATGGCTAAGCGAGAGATTTCATACACGACCTCCTCCGAAAACGGAGGGGGTCAACTTATACCCCGACAGGAGGCAACATGAAGCATTATAAAAAACTGGTGGGGCTTGTGCTGGCGCTGGTAATGACGGCGGCACTGGCGGTGACGGCCTACGCCACATCTGTAACAGTGGATTATCGGGCCTACGTCTACTCCAGCCAGATCACCTTTGACCAGTACGATTACAGCAAAAGCACAACGCCCACCGTTACGACCATGACCATCTCGGCCACCAGCAGTCTGGGCAGCGGCAGTGCGCTCTACCACATGAAATATGCGGATGGTGCGGTGGCCTACTGCATCGAGCCGGGCGTTCATTCGGACGACAGCGGCAGCTACAGGGAGGGCTCCAGCGCCAGCTGGTATAACCTGCCAGCGTCCGTGCAGAGCGGTATCGCGTTGGCGATGTCCCTCGGCTACCCCAGCGTGGACTACGGCACCGCACCCGGTGACAACAATACCAGCACCATCATCAAAGCACAAAAATGGGCAGCTACGCAGACCGTTATCTGGGAACTGATCTGTAAGTACCGCAGTGCCTATTCCTACGAGGACTGGGGTGCCAGCCCGTTCTATAACTGTGTATCAAAGAGCCGCTATCCCACCTATGACCTGTGGTATGACAAGCTAACAGCGGCAATGCAGGCGGCCACGATGATCCCCAGCTTTTCGGCGTTTACGCCGCGCTGGTGCGACACCATCGAGCTGAGGAGGAACGCAGCGGGTAGCTATACAGCTACGGTCACGGATGACAATGAGGTGCTGGGTGACTACAATTTCGCCGCCAACAGCGGGAGCGGCATCACCTTCACACGGAAGGGCAACACCCTGACTATCACGGCGACGGCAGCGGCGGCCAAGACTCTGACCACGGAAAAGACCTACTCTGCTACCGGCAGCGCGTATGAGATCGATCCGGACAGAGCAGTAGTCTGTTGGTATGACCGGTTTGGGCGGTATCAGGCGCTGGCCGGTTACACCGGCGTGGGGCGCGATCCCGTGAAGGCTTATATTAAAATCAAAGCCGTGGAGGAGAAAGGCCGCCTGACCATCAATAAGGTCGATGCCGATACCGGCAAGGCGCTGGCGGGTGTGACATACCGGCTATACAACAGTGCTGGCAAAAAAGTGGCGGACGCCATCACCGGCGCGGACGGTAAAGCGGTGTTCAAGGATCTGCCCCAGGGCAAGTACAGTTACCAAGAGATTAGAGCCCCCAGTGGTTATGTGGTGGA
>CDYZ01001215.1_pt1 | contig 86061 bp, 135 predicted proteins | sample 554921 | NCBI WGS metagenome assembly CDYZ01 (sample SAMEA3182058, study PRJEB8094) | gut metagenome | biome: human; feature: gut; material: Stool; isolation source: human stools | place: Canada | collected 2012-11-26 | reverse complement strand
ACAACCTTGTCGAAATTCTCCGGATTTTTCAAATACAATCCCACGTATGCGCAGGTCTCGTAACCTATCTTCTCTGGATCTATAATAAACTGAGAGCCTTTGATAATGCCCAGGTTTGTCAATTTAGCAACACGCTGATGAATGGCTGCACCACTTACATTACAAGCTCGTGCAACCTCCAAAAATGGAATACGTGCATCCTGAGAAATTAACTTCAGGATCTTTCTGTCTAATGAATCTAATACTTGTTTTGACATAATTATAATAGTTTGAGTGCAAAGTTACTACTAAAATTTAATATTCGCAACTTTTTATGCAACTTTAATTATAATTTTTAATTATTTTCCATTATCTACAGCAGAATAATTGATTCTAAGGGCTTTTGATTGGCGTAAAGCTTGCTTAACGTCAATAATAACGCCCATTTTAGAATACTTATCCGCTTTGATTGAAACGACCATTGCTTGCAAGTCTTCAGGACTCATTCGCTTTTTCTCTTCACTCATATAATCAGAGATTTCAGAAGGAGTTATTAACTTGTCATTCATCTGAACACAAGCAGAATCTTTCTGAGGCTGAGTAGCAGCAGAAATAGGCCTTCCTATATAAAGATAAGTAACAGCAGACTTCTTGGTTAATCTTGTCAGTTCCTTTCCCTGTGGTACTTGAAACTTGACCTTAACCGTTTCATGCCTCATGTGAGTAACTATCATGAAGAAAAAAAGTACGGTAAATATCAAATCCGGCAATGAAGACGTATTCAAGCCAGGAACTTCATGAGAACGTCTTTTAAAACCCATACTCATTGCTTGCCTCCTTTCTCTTCAGAATGCTCTTGCTCTTCTGCCATTGCATCTACCCGCTTATCAGAACCAACCGATGCATTCGCATAAGACTCCGTCACGCGCTGCTGACAGTTCTTTCTAACGCTCTCCTTTTGAGAGGAGCTCAGGGCATCAAATGCCTTCCCAAAATGCTTCATAGAATATTGATTGCGTAGTTCATTATACGCCATCATGATTTGGTTTTGCATTTGAAAGTACAAGTCATAATCCGCCTCTCTGTCACTCTCAATAGAGATGAGATGACGATTGCCTAAACGATTGACAAACTGAATGATTTCACCTTTCAGTCGAGAAACCTCAATAGGCTTATCATTCAAGAGCAAACGATGATCGGCAGTAACATGCAAAGCCATCAAAGTATTCTTATCTACTATCGTTTCAGTCTTCAACTGTTTCTGAGGTTCAGGAGAAGGTAATAGACGAAAAAGTCCCTTGTCAACATCCATTGAAGTCGTGACAAGAAAGAATATCAGCAACATAAAAGAAATATCTGCTGTTGAAGCGGTGTTCACTCCAGGAACTTGCCTTTTATTTCGTCTAACAAACATAATTACTTTTTAAATCTTTTACGGTCTTTTCTGATATAACGTGTAGCACCAAATAAAACTGCTCCTATAGCACACAATAACAATGTGGCAGAAGACCATATAAACATATCTGATAATTTAAGCCACAACCAATCAGTAAAAGCCTGTCCATTAATCAAAATCATTCCTGAGGAACCCAAGACGAACGTTAAAACCAACAATGCCAAAGTTCCTCCCCATGTAATCCAAACAATATTCCCTGCAGGAATACCATTCATCTTCATCTCACCCTTGGACTTTCTTTTACCTGCCCTGACAAATGAATATATTGCCAGACATAAGGCTAAGAGGAAAAATATCCACATGGTAACCAATAAAAGATTAGTAAAAAATGGAGCATTAAAATCCGGGTTCTCCTCGAAAGGCATATCATATCCTACAAAGAAGAACAGGAAAAAAGTAATCACAGCAAAACCTACCAACACATAGAATATGGACTGTGACAACTTTTCTGTTGACCATTTCTTAATATTACTAATTTTCATCTTTATACTTTGCTATAATGTCCATCAGAGAAATCGCAGATTCCTCCATCTGGCTGGTGATATGTTCGATCTTAGACAAGATATAATTATAGAAGACCTGTAAAATCAGAGCAACTATGATACCAAAAATAGTTGTCAACAAAGCGACTTTCATACCAGAAGCCACAATCGTAGGACTAATATCTCCAGCTTGCTGAATTTGATCAAAAGCCATAACCATACCAATGACGGTACCTAAAAAGCCTAAAGAAGGAGCCATTGCAATGAAAAGGGTAATCCAGGAACATCCTTTTTCCAAATTAGCAACCTGCACAGAGCCATAACTTGAAACCGAACGCTCTATATCACCCATCGTATCCTTGATGCGCAGCAGACCCTGATAACAGATAGAGGCAACAGGTCCACGGGTATTACGACACAATTCTTTTGCGCCTTCAATATCACCCGCAGCTACTTTCTCATCAAGATCAGCCATCAACTGCTTAGCGTTAATTTCAGAAAGACTCAGATAGACAATTCGCTCTATGCAGAAAGCTAAGCCAATAATTAAAGCTATGGCAACAAGCGACATAAAGCCTGCATTTCCCTCAATAAACTTAGTCTTAAGTGCTTGATGGAATCCCATCGACTCTTCTTGTGCCAATATCGGTAAAGAAGAAGTTATCATAAATATCAATATTGCGAAACGCGCAATAAATGTATATTTCTTCATATTATTTAAAATAAGATACAGCGGAAAGAGGGGGATTCGAACCCCCGAACCGGTTTTGCCGGTTACACGCTTTCCAGATGTGAAGCTTTTTGATATAACTATCTGAGCCACAATTAATTACAGAAACTCAATTTTTAATTTGCAAGCTATTTGCAAGCGTACCATTTTTGACAGCCGCCAAATATGCGGAAATATTAAATATATTTAAATATATCCACATATATTTTGATATATTATTTTTTTCATCTATCTTTGCATTTGAATTTATAACATAGTGCAAAGATATAAAGAAATATCTTATTATAGCACGCATTTAAACAATTTAACATGGTAACTTCAATTCAACCAGACATAAGCCCAGCTGCCCGATATACTATATCAGAGACATGCAAATTACTGGGCATACATAGAAATACCCTCCGGTCATATGTGAACTCAGGGTATATAAAGACCATGCAAAAAGTTCATGGGAAACGCTTTAAGGGTTCGGAGATTCTTCGGTTTTGGAATACCTTTGTATGAACATTGGACCAGTCCCAAGTAATAACCATTCACATGATACTCCATATTTTTCTGCGAGATAAGCAAGGTACTCAACACGGAAAGTACGCTTATCCCTGTTATGTTTTAGTGTATTCATGTTTCCGTAATTCAACCCGAACTCTTTGGTAAAAGTCTGCAATCCTTTTATCCTTCTTTGGTCTTTAAGGACGTCAAGTGCCTTGAAGAATCTGTCACTTATATCCAGGGCACGATCAGGAATATTCAGTTTCATTTCAATGCCAATTTTTCAAGTAAGTCCATCAGACGTGCATTAATCTCGTCCTGCCTCTCTACATGCTTTGTTATCGACTCGGTCTGCTTTTTGATAATCTCAATCAAATCGGCATCACTTTGCATGCCGTTATTCTGATTACCAGAACCATTATTGACATTATTCTCTGCGTTAACGAATTGTGACGGCTCCACCTCGAAAGTCTTGACATTTTCTTCACCGAATGTGTCATATAGTTTCTGAAATTGCATCGGAGTAGGATCTATACCCTCGGATTCATACCTTGAAATATTAGACTGGGATATTCCCATAATCTCTGCCAGCTTAGACTGAAATAGTCCGTGGGCTCTTCTAAACTCTTTATATTTAAACATATCTGTATAAATTTGTTAATTTTGACTAAATATCTTCGATATATTTGCATATATCAGAATATATTTGTATCTTTGCATAAAGATATAAAACATAATGCAAAGATAATGGAAAATATTCAAACATCAAACACTTTTGAGAAAAAATCTCAAAAAATGACCTTAAAAGGTTATTATCAGGAATTGCCTAAGAGAAGTGCTCCACGGTACGATTTTATCACGGAAGTCGCTAAACGCTGTAAGGTTACCGAGCAGACAGTTAGAAATTGGGTTCTATATGGTATAAAGCCACAGCAGCATATTCATGTAGAAGTATTGTGTGAGCTAACAGGAATTAGCGAGGAGGATTTATGGAAGGATTAGAGTTCTATATGTTCGAGGATGAACTATGGTGTAAGACGTCAGATGGAAAGAACTTCATGGTCGATGAGACACATACAGAGCTGGTGAAATACATTCTGGAAAAGATTCGTGCTTGCTATCCGGAAGCATACAAGGCGTTGGAGAAGATTTACGCCAAGAGCGCACTTAATGAAAGCTACTACCAGTATCTTATGATGCGCAGGTTTTGCAAATGCAATTTTTGCCGACTAGACACAACGGCTTTCGATGTTGTCGATGTCGACAAAGAAGGGAAATTCAATTTTGAAAAGGTTGAATGTCCTATGCGTGGTGAATGTCCTTATGAAGGTATAGTATGTATGCCAAGGTTCAATTCCAATCTTTCAACCGCAGAATTACGTGTAATGAAACTGCTCTACCAGGGACGCAGCGAAGAGGAAGCAGCAGCAGAATTATTCAATTCTCCGAATACAATACACCAGCATGTCAAATCTGTGTATGTAAAATTAGGAATACATAAGCTCTCCGAGTTTATTACCTATGCGAATAAAAACAATTTGTTCAACAATTAAAATATTAAATTATGCCAATCATTAGAAAAAATGACGTTGTTTCAGAACGTCCTGTGATTATTGTCCTTTATGGTACACCGGGTACAGGTAAGACATCTTTGGCTACTACAGCCGATAGTCCATTACTTATCGATACGGACCGAGGTTTCGACCGTGCAGTTCAGCGTCCAGACATTGTTGTTACTGCATCACGTTGGGAAGACATCTATAATGCTGAGGTTATCGGTTCTTTTGTTGTTGAGGACGGAAAACAGGTTTGGAAACCTGGATTGATCAGTGAGTGTAAGACCATAGTTGTAGATACTGCCAAGGCTATGCTTGATGATTACCTTAATGCTTTCGCTATTCAGCAGGATCCTAAGCTGGCAACTAACTCGTTGAAGCGATATGGTGTGATGGGAGAATTGTTCAAGCAGTTTGTCGGCATTCTTCGTTCAAACAATTCAGACATCATCTTCATCTGTCACGACAAGGAGACACAGGAGGGAGACTACATCAAGCATTCTCCAGACTGTACAGGACAGAGCAAGGACTTGCTCATCCGTATTGCTGACCAGGTAGGTTACATCTGCAAGGAGAACGGCAATCGTGTCATCAAGTTCGAGCCACAGGACAATCGTGTTGGTAAGAATGTTGCAGACCTGCAGGACACTTGGATTCCAGCTTACGGAACAGAGGAGTTTGACACTTGCATGGCAGACATCATCAAGAAGGTGAAGAAAGCCATCGTAAAGAAGTCAGATGCTCAGGCTAAGGCGCAGGAAGCCGTTGATGATGCTCGCAAGAAGCTTGCAGCCGTGGAGACTGTAGATGATGCAAATGCACTCATCGAGGTTGCACACGGATTGAACAAGATTCATCAGAAGGCATTCATGAACCAGATGATCAAGGAACTTGCTGTCAAAGGCATTGACTTTGACAAGAAGAGCAAGAAGTTCGTTAAGCACGAGGATGCAGCATGATGAAGCCTTTGATTAGAGTTACCCAGTTAGAGAGCTTTAGACGGTATATGTCTGGCGAATATGCCTATGTTACAGAGCAGGACGTCATAGACAATATCACCAAAAAGTTCGAGGGTAATGATTACACAAGAATAGGAACTGCCTTTCACTCCATAGTGGAGACTGGCAGTCCCCATTGCTTCAAGGAGCCGGAAGGTGTTCGTCATTTCACCTATTATAATAAAGATAAGACTGAACCCGTTCCGAAAGGAAGAAGATTCGTCTTTGATGAAGGTGAAGCGATTCTCGATATTCCACAATGCAAGGTTGCTTTGAAATACAGGAATGAGCATCCTGGCGCCTTTCATGAGGTTCGTGAATACAAGGATTTCGGCGATGCCGTTATCACGGGATGTGCCGATATGATTGACTTACTAAAGATAAGAGACATCAAGATTAAGTTTGGACCGGTATCAGACAAAGACTATATAGATAGTTGCCAATGGCAGTTTTACCTGGAGTTGTTTGAAGCTGATGTGTTCAAATTTGACTTGTTTGTCTTTGAGGGCTACAATAAGGATAAGCACAAGGGAGACGTGAGAGGTCTAAAGCTTACTCCTTATGAGCCAGCAATCACTTGTTACAGATACCCGGGGATGGAAGACAAGAACCATGCGTTATTGCGTGATTTCCTCAAATGGGTAGAAATGAGAGAATTATTACCATATTTACCATTAACAGAATCAGATGGCTAATACAATGACAGGAAGGGTATTGCTCATCGGCAATGTCGAGGAAATACCAAGTAAGAGCGGCGGAGAGCCGTTTAAAAAGAGAATCGTGGTTCTTAACTGTACGCACTCGAACTTCGGAGAGGTGTATGAGAACTACCCAAGTTTTGAGTTCAGCGGAAAGCATGTAGATGATCCTGCAGGCTTTGCAGTTGGCGAGATTGTTACCATATCTTTTGCTCTTCAAGGTACCAAGTATCAGAAGAGTGCAAATGACCCGGTAAAGTATTTCAATACCATTTCGGGTTACAAGATAGAAAAGTATCAGAGAGGTGGCCAGACGCAGCAACAAGCTCCACAGCCGCAGCAGCAAGGAGCTCAGTCACCGGCATCGCAGCCTGGCAAAGATGATGACTTGCCATTCTAATTATGATTTTCAATCTCAACAATGACAAGGACAGGGCAGACTATAAGGACTATTGCAATGGTCTTTACATGGATGCCTTGAAAAGTGGAAAGGGTTTTATCGTGGAGGTGAAGAAAAAGCACCGTCCACGTTCCCTTGCCCAAAACAGCTATCTGCACGTTTGCCTTCAGTATTTCGCATCAGAGTTCGGCTACGATGAAGAATATGTGAAGTATAACATTTTCAAGCAGATAGTAAACAGAGAAATCTTTGCGAAGCAAAGAACAAACAGAAGAGGACAGCCTGTAATCTATTGGAGAAGCACGGCTGACCTTGACACAAAAGAATTAACAGACGCTATTGAGAAGTTTCGGAACTATTCAAGTATGGTTGCAGGGTTGTATATACCCGAACCTAACGAGGAAGCAGCCTTGCTTGAAGCTCAGAAACAGATAGCATTATATGAAAAGTATTTATAATTATGAAATCAGATTTGAAAAATTATGTTCCAGAGAACATTGAGTTTGTATTGGAGGACGGTGTAAAAGACATGTTCCCAATGGAGTTGGACTTCCTTGCTTTGACTGAGGAGAACCTTTGCGGAGAGAAGCCTTTGAAGAATAAGGCAGACATCCTCAAGTTTATCGGAAAGCACTTCACGGCGACCTTCCCTGACAATGAGTTGGTTACACGTTTCCTCGATGAGTTCGAGAAGAAGAACATCAGAGAGGAGTATTGCACACTCGAAGAGAACGTGGTGCCAGCTCGCAAGCTGGAGTTGGAGGAGGCTTTGGAAAAAGCCAAGAAGATGAAGAAGGACGCAGAAGAGGCTTACGCTTCTGTCCTTATGGAAGTAGCTAAGTATGCAGCAGAAGTACGTCAGGGAACTGTTGATATGCGCCTTAAGGCGAAGAACGTGTTCTGTATTGCATTGGCAGGTTACTATCTCGTATATAATTGGGATGCAAATACTGAGAAGTTCTTACTCGCAAAGGCTTACGCTATCCCAGACCGTTCTGAGATTTGGGCTAACGAGGTCAAGAATCGCGAGAGAATGAAGGAAGTCTTCGGGTTGGATTTCCCGGAAGAAGAGCAGCCAAAAGAAGAAGCTCCGTCAGAGCAGTCTTCAGATGATGACGATGATGAATTACCATTCGGCGAGTAATGAAGTACACGCTTAGAAATTATCAAAAGCAAGCTAGTGATGCAGCCGTAAGGCTGTTCACTAGCAAGGCTGACAAGAATGGACTGATTATCTTGCCTACGGGCGCAGGAAAGAGTTTGGTGATAGCAGATATCGCCTCTCGTCTGGAAGGGCCGCTATTAGTCTTTCAGCCAAGTAAAGAAATATTGCAACAGAACTTCGCCAAACTACAGAGCTATGGAATATTCGATTGCGGTTGCTATAGTGCTTCCGTGAGATGCAAGGATATAAACAGAATAACCTTTGCTACTATCGGAAGTGTCATGAACCATATGTCAGACTTCGATTGTTTCAAGAATATCATCATCGATGAATGTCATTATGTAAACTCTAAAGCTGGGCAGTACAAGCAGTTCATAGAAGCGAAGAACAGACAGGTTGTTGGATTAACAGCCACGCCATACCGTCTTGATCGTGCCGAAGGAGGTTCCATATTGAAGTTCCTCACGAGAGTAAGACCTAGAATATTTTCAAAGGTCATCTATTGTTGTCAGATTGGAGAACTGCTTTCTAAAGGTTATCTCGCAGACTTGCATTATTACGATTTGACGACATTGGATTTAAGAAGAGTCAGAAGCAACTCCACCGGTGCAGATTATGATGAAAGAAGTCTCCTTGCAGAGTATGAGCGTTGCGGACTCTATGATAAGCTATCAAATACAGTAGTCAAGGTTCTGCAGCCTAAAAGCGGCATACCAAGAAAGGGAGTACTTGTATTTACCGCTTTCACAAAGGAGGCCAGGCAGTTGGTTGATAAGCTTCAATCCATCGGAGTTAATTCGGCTATCGTAACAGGAGAAACATCTAAAAAGGAGCGTGAAGCCATTCTTGAAGGATTCAAGAGGAGAGAGATAAAGGTGGTTGCCAATGTTGGTGTATTGACTACGGGATTCGATTATCCAGCCTTAGACACCGTTGTTTTGGTACGCCCGACAAAATCTCTTGGACTCTACTATCAGATGGTAGGCCGTGCAATCAGACCCTTTGACGGCAAAGAAGGGTGGATAGTTGATTTGTCGGGTAATTATAGTCGGTTTGGAAATGTCGCAGACCTCTTTATTAGCAGACCTCCAGGAACCACGAAATGGGCGGTGTATTCCAGAGGAACACAATTAACTAATGTCGTACTAAGATGAGTGTTCTAAATGAGCTTATTGAATATAAGCAAAGAGATTCCGCATTAGGAACTGAGTATTTAACCCTCTGTCCGCATTGCAGAAAGGGAGTATTTACACAAGAACCAATTTATGTAGGAAGTTTAGCTTGCCGTTTATGTGTTAATTTTGTGAACATGACGGGCAAATATGTTACATGTAAATTCAAAAGAAATGTTTCCATTTTATAAGAAAAAGAAGAAATCTCCTTCTGCTCCCAAAAAGAGAAAGAAGAGTAAGCCTGATTTAGTCAAGAGACTAGACAAGGTATTTGCGTTGTATATACGTCTGAGAGACTGCATGCCAAGCGGCACGGGACAATGTATCAGCTGCGGAAAGATAAAGCCGTACAGAGAGCTTGATTGCGGTCATTTTTTCGGACGTTCCAACATGGCTACCCGATTTGATGAAGATAACTGCAATGCAGAATGTATCGGGTGTAACAGAGTGAAGTCAGACCATCTTATATACTACCAGGAGAATCTGATTAAGAAGATTGGTGTTGCCCGATTTTCCACTCTGCGAGAGCGTGCTCATTCCACAAAGAAATGGGATGACGAAGAGTTGGAGAAAATGATCAAGTATTACACGAATGAAGTAAAGAGACTGAGTCATGAAAAAGGTATTTCTGTTAATCTGTAAAAAATATAAGTCCCCAGTGTTTCACAACACCGAGGACTTGAACCAATTAAAATCCTATAAAGATTACACTTTAAAGGGATTTGTTTGCAAAGATAATAAATTATTTTTAAATTGCCAAACAAACCTCATAAAAAAAGCCCGCTCACCAGCAGGCTAAAGAGAAACCCATATAACATTCTTTTTACAGATGTTATGGAAAAAACATATTGCAAAGGTACTAAAAAATATTGATATAACCAAATATATATTCAGATACATTTTAGTATTTTTGAATATTTAACTTAATTCTTTTGCATATATCAAATTTAATTAGTACTTTTGTATTAAAGAGAAATCGTTATAGTAATTATTAAAATATTATACAATATGGAAGAGACAGATTTTCTTAGAGATTTTGAAGGTATCAAGGACTACAGAATGTTCTTGGTAGGATTAGACAAACAGTTTAAGACTGCATGTGTACGGTATCGAGAGTTTAAGATTTTAGAGAGAATGGCTTCTATCGCTTTAAAGATTAGCCCTTCTATCCATAATTTTATCTCAAAGCAGCAGGGAGTTGTTTACAGTAAGTTACAGAACGAAGTTGACACCTTGTCTAATAATATCAAGAGAGGTAAGATTTGCTTCATTAAGAACGAGGACTTGAACCAATTATGAAAATAGTCGATTACTCTAAGCTATTGAAATCCTTTTGGGAAAAGAGATTAGTTTGCACGCTGACAAGTTGCGAGGCAGATATGTATTATTATTTGCTGAAACAATGCGACTTGGGTAACTGGGCAAACCCATTCAAATTGCCGACGAAGAAGTGCGAGATAGAACTCGACTTCACCAGGAAAACAATTAGTAGTGTTAGAAACTCTTTGCAGCAGAAAGGATTCATTAATTTTAAGCCAAGCAAGGTGCGTGGTGAAGTTGCTGAGTATGAGATTATTGGACTAAATGCGTTTATTACAGAAACGCAAAGTGAAACGCAAATGGGTACGCAAAGTGAAACGCAAATGGGTACGCAAATGGGTACGCAAATGGGTACGCAAAGTGAAACGCAAAAAGAAAAAACAAAAGAAAATTCCCCCCATACCCCCATAAAAGAAAATAAAAAAGAAAATCTAAAAGAGACTGCTGACGCAGTAGAGAAAGCCGAGCTTTCTCTCTTCACGTCAATCTCAGAAAGACGAACTGAATTTACAGAAAGACTCAAACCCTATGTTTCAAAATACGGGCAAAAGTTAATAGATGATTTCGCTGCTTATTGGACTGGGGCTGGCAAAGACGATACTCGTATGAGATTCGAGAAAGAGAATAAGTTTAGTTTGGCGGGGCGGCTTGCCACTTGGAGCAAGAACGAATTGCGTTTCAAGGGGAACACAGTTCTATCCGTAGAGCAAAAAGAAAGGCAATATGAGATAGATTGGCAACGTGTTATTAGATGGTTCAATAAACTTGGCTTGGTAGAGGTAAAATGTTTGACCGATAAACGTAAATTAGCCTACATTTCGATGTACGAGGCTCACGGAAAAGAAGGGTTAGTTGCGTTTTCTGATAACGTAAAATCCTCTGATTACCTGCTTGGCAAAACAGGAAGAGGCCCGAAGAGGGACTTCGATTACGTATTCGAAGAAAAGAACTTCGTGAAAATCATCGAAGGTAGTTTTGAAAACTTTAAAAGCGCAAAAGAAAATGAAAAGGACATTAGAACAGGATGGAAAGCTCCAGACCACAAAGACACATCAGCGTATCGGTCGGGGTTTGGAGTTGCCGTTGGAAAATAGAGAAGCCAAGAACTTTCTTTACTATGCCTACAAACGAGAGGTAGAGAAAAGAAAAAGAACGTTCGTCTTCACTGACGAGCTAAAGGAAGTAATATCGAAAGTCGGGGATTTTCTTACTACAGAGACCAACTTTTACGGGCTGTTTATGCCCGGCAGCATTGGAAACGGCAAGACTACGATGTTAAAGTCTATTCGAGATTTGCTAGTTTATCTTGTGGACTCAAACAAGATTAGCTATTGCGAGGGTGACAAATATCCGCGTTTCGTCAAGGCTAGAGATATGGCTTACATGATTCACGAAGACAGAAACGAGTTCAGAGCAATCATGAACGCCAAGTTTCTCTTAATTGATGATTTGGGTGCCGAGCCAACGGAGATTGTCGCTTACGGAATGCACTACAAGCCGTTTGACGAGTTGTTGGACTATCGTTACGAGCAGATACTGCCCACGATTATCAGCTCAAACCTAACGGCCATTGACATCGGACAGAAGTACGATGACCCAAGAATTGTAGATAGAATGCACGAAATGTTTGACATTTTAAGTTTTGAGGAGGTATCTTTCAGATGAGTTTGACACAATCACCATACCAGAAACAGGAGTTAGTAAATGATCCTATGGCAGAGCAGTATGTTATCGGTAGCCTTCTCATCGACCCGACTGCATATACCATAGTGAGCCAGTACTTAGATGAAGAATGCTTTTATGGACCTATATTCAGGGACGTATGGAAAGCCGTTGACAATATCGGAAAGCGTGGAATGCCAATAGACCTCATATCCGTGACGTCCGAACTGAATAAGCAGAAGTCAAATGTCAGTGCATTAGACTTAATGAACATTTCTGCGCAAATTGCATCATCAGCCCATGTAGAGTTTCATGCCATAAGATTGCAGGATCTCGGTAGAAGAAGAAAGCTATGGGTAGTTGGCCAGCAGCTTTCAAAGGTTGGATTATCAGAAGACGTACTGACTTCTGATGCACATCAAGAAGCTATTGAGAGTATCGGAGGAGTATTTGAGAAAGCAGATGGAGTTTCCACACTGACTGACGCTATGAATAGCCTTAACGAGATAATGATTAAGAATGCCACCGTTGGAGGTGTTACGACAGGCACCAAGACAGGAATGGAAAGATTCGATGAAAAGGGAGGACTACAGAAGTCTGACTTGATTATTGTTGCCGGCGAAACTTCTCAGGGCAAGACGAGCCTCGCACTTTGTATGACAAGACACGCAATCGAGGACGGAGCAAAGGTTGTTTTCTATTCTATGGAAATGACGAAGGAGCAGCTTACAGCACGTCTGCTTTCTGCAAAAACTAACATTCCAGCAAACAATATCCTCTATTCGGGTAGTCTTGCTCCGAGTGAAATTAGGATAATAGACGAGGCCAGAGGTAAGCTTCCTGGAGAGAATTTATTTTTTGATGACAAAAGTACGTCTAATATAGACTCTATCCTTCTTTCCATCCGAATGCTTAAGATGCAGAAGGACATAGACGGAGCCGTAGTTGACTACCTGCAGATTCTTAATGTAAACTCCAGGAGTACGAGTTTCAGCAGGGAGCAGGCTATGGGTGATGCCGCACGAAGATTTAAGAACCTTGCAAAGGAACTGAACATATGGATCATCGCCCTAAGTCAGTTGTCTAGAGATAGTAACTGCCCGGAGCCGAATCTGAACCGACTGCGCGATAGTGGACAGATAGGAGAAGCTGCCGATGTTGTCATCCTAGTCTATCGAGCAGAGTATTACAACAGAGCGTATCCTGCCCCATTCGACAATAAGGATGACTACCCTACTGACGGAACGGCTATGATAGATGTTGCTAAGGGACGTAATATAGGTACGTTTAAATTCTTCATGGGATTCAATAAAAATACGACAAATTTTTTCAAGACGAATTTAATCAACGAGGATATACAGGTGCCTTTCGAAAAGCCAGAAGAAGCAGATGCACCATTCTGATAATCAAGCAGTTACAAATTATCATAATTTAGTATTTTTAACTAAAATAATCTTTGGTATATTTGCATATATCAAATAATTTTCGTACCTTTGCATATAGATAAAAGGTAGTACTTTTGACTATTCAGAGCCTACCTTACAAGTTGAACCAATTAAAATTATAAAGATTATGAAGAATTTAGTTTACGCTCGCTTCGAGAGAATGACAGTTAATGAAGTTTCAGAGCTTATGAGAATAGCATCTGAAAAGATGGCAATCAAGGTGTCTTCAGCTACACCTACATTGTTCCGAGTTTCAGCATATGGTATATTTGACGGAGACGCAGAGGACTGGGGCTTCGAGAGTGCAGACTGCGGAATGTTCCAGGGAGAAGAGGAGTTCGAGGCAACCAAGAAGTTGTACGAGACCACCATCGCTTAATATAGGAGGAATGAGTATGAGTTTAATCGATGAAATCAGAGCAGATAGAGTTTCTCAACTCACTGAGGAACACAAGGAAAAGCTTCTTGCTTATATTAAGAAGAACTTGATGCAACATGATAACGTAGTAATCAGAGGCGCAGCGCACTTTTCACGTGATTGGGAAATTCCAGACCCGGATAGCAAGGATTGGTGGAGAGACTGTTATGCTCCATACAAACTCCATCCGGCTATTACGGATTGGCTGAATAGACTTGGCTTTACGTGCAGCCGCTATTATAACAGAGGTGGTGTTGACCAGGGAATATGTGTAAGAATATAAGCGTATAAATCAAATGAGTTATGAAATATGTAGATTATAAAGCCAAGCAACAAAAGGAGTTTAATAAGCTCCCGATGAAAGCAGCCTTTGGCGATAAGCAGTTTGAGGAAATGATGGCTGAATGGGGGCTTACCACAAGTAAGGAAGACCTGGAAAAGATATGTTCCATCGGTGCCGGTGCTTATTGCCTCAAAAAGGACTACCACCTGTTCATAGAATTTGGTGAGCGTTCAGTAAAGGAGAACGAGGAGTTCTATTCAAATGACGAGAATTTGAAGGATGCTCTCATCTATGAGTTTGGCAACCATGAATGCGGATATACATGGGAGTTTGAGAATGGTATTATCGCATTGGGATTCTCCGTCAAAGAGTTTTTTTCGGACCAGCGCAAAGCTAAGGTATTTGCTGAGGCAAGAAAAGAGTATATAGACAAATTGGAGGGCTAGCTATGTTGGTAAATGAAATGGTACAATACACGAGAACGGCAGACATGGAAGAACTCTATCTGATGCTCAATAATGATTCAGTCGCCTACAATCTTTGGCACGATTCTGCTGATAAGTATGCCCTGAAGATGGTAAACGGCGAGGCAGTAATGATGGAGAATGTCGCCCATGTGATGATTGCGAGAGTCATCCAATCTTGCGATAGATTGATAAACTGGCGCAGAAAGATGATTACTGATGCTCTAAATATAACCAAAGAGCAGAAAGAGATTGTTGCGTGGCAGTGGTTCTATAATAGTATGATGGATTCATATACTTATTATAAAGGTAGGCAAAAGTAAGGTTTAACATAACGGGTAGTAAGGACACCCACAAGTTAGATACCTTATTCTTATCTGGCAGCCGGAAAGACGGCAGCCTACCTTCTAAAAAATATACAATATGAAAGATTACGATTACTTATCGCTTATCGTAGAGATTTCCCCACAGCATCAGAGCTGTTCTGGAGATATTAGGGATTACGAGTATGTTTGCAGACTGGATTGTGTCGGTGACCATAATGAAATATTGGAATTTATGCTTCAATGGGATTATGGAGAAGATACATCAGATACACAAACTGAGTTAGACAAATATGAAGATGTGCTCATCGAGACAGATACACATATACTTGCAAAATGTGAGTCCAGGAACTTCGGCTGGCAAGGTGACGCATTCTTCCTTTATAGAAAGGACAAAAAGAAATGAAGAATATTTATCATATACATCAGTCTTCCAATTCCTATTGGGATAGTCATTGGACTGACACAGATTATTATCTTTGCGACAGCGAGGAAGAATATCAACAAAAGTTAGCAGAATATACCGAGAAGCGTAAGCAGATTGAGAAGAAGTTTAAGGAAAATCCTACAGAACTTAACAAGTATCTTGCATTGTTCTTTCAGCTTAGCAAGGAGCAAAAGGTACATGCCAATGAATATTACTATGCACATGAATGGTGCGGCAAGGAGTTCGATGCTTTCGGTTTCTGCTGGAGTGAGAGGTTGGAGAGAAGCACGCATTACAAGTACTTCTTGAAGCCGGGGTCTGTAACAAATGAAAGCGTAAGTTATGCTGTAGGCAGATTTACAGGATATGGAAGTTAAACTTAATAAGATTGGAGGTAAGTCATGTAGAATTAAGTAAAATCATCGTTAGTCATAGGTCGGGATTTAATAATAACATTTGATATATCATTTTTTGCGGCAGCTCGGAAAGACGGCACCCGACCTTTAATTTTTTAAATAATATGGAAATAGAAGAATTAATAAAAATAGCAGAGTCTGATTCCTGGACTGTCACCGAAGAGGAATACGCAAATGGGAAAGGATTGCTCTTTTCAAGATATTCACCTGCAGGTCAAGACTTTTCTGTATCAACCGGACCATTTGAAAGTGCGGAAGAATTGATCAACTGCATCCACCAGCGTTACGTAGAATATGATGCTGACAGTGAAGCATATTTGTGGTTGGACAACGATGGACATGGAAAGAATGGAGCACCATACCACATGAGGGATGTACTGGAAGATATGGAGGCTTGCGAGAAGATGATTTACGACTTATTTATTTGTTATCGAGACGCTTATGAAAAGAAGTGAATTATTTATGGCTTGTGCCAACGAGTATAGTTACAGATGCAATTCCGATTGTGACAACTGTCAGCTATACCTTCGTTACTTAAAAGAAAAGGAGGATTGATTATGAAAGGGAAAGATATTATCTCGGTCAGCAGTTTTGGCGTACAAACATACTATCCTATCGGACAGAAGCTTAGTATAAACGGGAAAACCTGCGTGGTAGCTGAACGTGGAGATTGTGTTAATTGCGTCGTTTGTGTACCTAACGTTCCACTTCACGATCAAGAAGTTACTTGTGCAAATTTAGCTTGTACTGTTGACGAACGAGAAGATAAAACTAGTGTTCATTTTAAAGTGGTTTAATTATGAATGTATATCTAATTTATAAAGATGATGCCTGGCATACAAATGGAAGCGGCAAATTACTCAGAGTAGCCGATAGCCTTCAGAAATGCTACGCAACAGCCGAGGCTAACGGAGCTTCGGAAGAGCAACTTAGAGATTTGCGCAATATTGGGCAGAGCCAATGTAGTGGTAAAAGCTACGAGTTTAACATTGAAACATGGGAGGTAACATAATATGAAATATGATGTTTGCATTCAGGAAATTCTGAGTAAGACAATAACCGTAGAGGCAGATACAAACACGGATGCTTGCTCTATGATTAGAGAAAAGGTTAAGAATGGTGAGATTGTCCTTTCTGCCGACGATTACACCGGTTGTAGAATTATAACGGCACAGGAAGCGTATGGAAGTGAAGACAACGAAGACTGAGTTCAGAGAATTGCTTAGTGTTTTGGAGAAAGCAGCTGCTTTTATTAATGAAAAAAGCCACAAGGTCTAGAGACTTAGATTTGGCGAGAAGATTAATAAGGGCAAAGGGCTTGCTGGCGAAAAGAAATGGCAGTCTTCAAGGAGAAAGCGGCGATAGTCATTAACGGCATCGTGTATGTAGCGGAACCAATGGATGATTGCGAGGATTGTGCGTTTTGTACGGGCTTGGCACAATGCAGCGTAGATTTCATTTGCATCTCTATGAGAGAAGCATTCCGTAAGGGTTTTAGAGACAAGCCTATAGGTTTCAAAAAATGGAAAGGTTATGAAAGGATCAGAAACATTCAAGAATGTAATCAAGGCATATCTTGACAAGCGTGCAGCAGAGGATGAGTTGTTCGCAAAGGATTACGCCAAGCCTGGCAAGAATATCGATGATTGCTGCGACTTTATTATCTCAGAGGTCAAGAAATCCGGAAGACAGGGGTTTGACGATGATGAGATTTATGGAATTGCAATTCACTATTATAATGAAGAAGAAGTTTCATTCACCAAGAATCAGAATTGTACCATTGTTACAAATCTCTCAGACCAGACCAAGGAGAATCTGGAGAAGAAGGCTGAGGAGGAGTTCAAGCAAGCCAAAATCATGGAGCTCAAAAAGAAGGAGTCCGTAGAGAAGGAACGCTTGAAGAAGAAAGCCGAGGCTCAGAGAAAGAAGGATGCAGAGATTGGGCAGTTGAGTTTGTTTGATTTTTAAATATGTGAGTTATGAAGCCAAGAAATAAGACAGAACGTGAAGTTGTAAAACTCTCTGACAGAATTCCGGAGTTATCAGACAAGCAACGTGAGTGGGCCATCAAGACTTGTATTTCTGAAGATGACGCATACAAATATGGTGACAGATATTCAAGAGGATGCTTCTATTTAGTATGCACATTCAAGGGATGGCAGGTTCTCAGGTACTTCCAGGTAAGAGTGAAGTTCCGGTTCCACAAGATGGTTAAGGAGAAGATTTACTTCAAGGAGTGTATGCAGCAATGGTTAAAAGACGGGGAATATGTTTTTCTTGCCAAGCAGAGAACTAGCGGATATATTGTAGATGCTTTTTCTGCTTTCGGAAAGTTGGAAGTAAGAACGCATACTGTGTGGAGTAGCTTGGGTGATCCTCGTGATATTGGATTCGATGGAGTATATTACGCTTCAGTCCAAGGCAAGTATAAATATGCTCTCAGAGACTTCAGGAAAAAGATTCCGTGTGACGAAATCTTTCGTTCCGTCAATGCAAACACATATAATGAAACCCTCATGAGACGTGATGTTGAAATGTGGAAGATGTGTAAGTATCACGAAGCCGTATTCGACAGAGTAAAAATGTCTGCTGTCAAGATTGCAATCAGGCATGGAAAGGCTGATTACATTTACGATAGTCTGTGGTGGGATATGCTCGACAGTATCGTATATCTCAAAAAGGATGTACGAAACCCATCTATAGTTTGTCCGGAGAATCTTCGTGAGGCACACGACAAGTGGTTAAAGTCAGCCGACAACAAGAAAAAGAAGATGGAGGACAGAATGACTAAGCTGCGTTTGATTGCGGAAGAGAAAATGCAACTCAGGTATCTGGAGCAAGCTGCTAAAGCCGAAGAGGAGAATAAGAAAAAGGCAGAAGCAATGGCTAATGTTTATGTTGCCAGAAGAAAACAGTTCTTTGATATAGACATTAAGGAAGGTGCTATAGATATACAGGTTCTTAAGTCCGTTCAGGAGTTTTTCGAAGAGGGTAAGGAAATGGGACACTGTGTTTTCAGAAACGGATATTACGATGTGAATAGAATGCCTAACTGTCTCATACTTTCCGCTAAAGTGAACGGACAGCGTATGGAAACGATTGAGGTTAATCTGGCCGATGTTACCGTAGTACAATGCCAGGGACATAGAAACATAAACTCAGCTTTCCACGATACTATCCTAAAACTCATCAACGACAATCTGTGGCAGATAGAATCTAGGCTTCCGAACAGAGCAAGCAGAACGGCGTAATTTTTAGTATTTTTGGCTAAAAATCTTTCTTGTTATATTTGCATATATCAAATAATTTTCGTACCTTTGCGTATAAGAAGAGCCTATTTTGTGGTGTTTTAGGCTATCAAACATGCATATATTCATATTTTTATGTTAAAATATAGTTAATTTTGGATTTTAAGTATTTAATCATCAAATATTTTATTTAAATTTGCAGCAATGGAATACGATTACAGTAAGCTCAGAGAGTACATCAAGCGTTGTAAATGGCAATGGGCCACTTCGATGATAGACGTTCCTCATGAGTACATTCACAGAGACAAGTGCGCATTGACAAATGATGAGTTCTATTATTTTGTCAGTGCACAGAGAGAAAATGGAATCCATGAAAGATGGGGGAAGTATAATTTCCCTTACCTTTACATTGACGGTTATAAGTATTGGACGATGGGGGACCCATTCGAGACTACTTGGATTTTGAACAGACAGAAGGTTTTCAACGAGTTCGATTTCCTCGAGTGGCCAATACCGCGAATCTATTCGAACCAGGAGATGGACGTGATGGCAAAATCTATCATGTTCACATTCAAGGACAGAAGATTTTTCGAGGCAGGCATCGGAAACGGAGACTTCGTCGCCTACACCAAGATAAAGCCGGAAATGTATTATGGAGTTGATCCTAGCAAGAAAGCAATCAAGCAGTTCAGGGAGAAGACCACAGGGTTCTTCCGCAGATGTTCTACTATTTCTTTTGAGGAGGCGATAAAGAAATGGATGTCGGCAGACAGCGTTGTGGTTGCTCTTTTCGGTACCGCTTCCTACTTCATGCCTCAGTATCTCCGTAAACTGGGCGAGAGTGGTCTGGATTATTGCCTTATGTTCTACAAGGATGATTTCGTCCCTGCAGAGTTTGAGGAAATGCACCATTTCACCTACGACAGAATGCAGCTGAAATCAATGTTCCCGAATTGTAACATATACAATCACAAGAATTTCATAACCATTTCAAGTAAAAAAATCATCTGGCAACAGACGACATTAGAAAATGAAATATTCCCAGTATGATAAAATAGCAAGTAAGTACGACACTTTGTTTCGTGATGAAATGAGTCTCGTTGAGAATCGCGAGGTGGGGGAAAAGCTCCCACCTCTCAGCGGTTCAATTCTAGACATCGGATGCGGAACCGGCTTACTTACAGAGATTGCAGAAATCGACCCGCAGGAATACTTAGGAGTTGATCCTAGTAAAGGAATGTTGGAGCAGTTCATTAACAAACACCCTGAATATAAGGAAAGGGTTGTCTGTGAGCCTTTCGACGGTAAAAACCTGGACTGCAAGAATTTTGATAACATTGTAGCTTTGTTCGGCTCTCCGTCTTATCTTTCGCGGTATGCTGTTCTTTCAATATCACGGTGTAAAGCCCGAAAGTTCTTGATGTTTTACAAGGAGACGTATCACCCCGTCACTTACGAGAAATGCGATGTAGAATTTAGGCATTTCTTCTATTCCAAGAAGGTCTTATGCAGTCTTTTCGGTGAAGAAAACGTATCAGAGTATCACAATTATTTAATAGTAAATTGCGTATGACATCACAGAAAGGTTTGCGTTATGATGGCAGTATTGATAAATACCCCATCACAGAAGGCGAGATTTACAGTTTAGGCAATGGTAGCAAGATTACCATTGCCGATATTACTTTGGGGCTTCCTGAGTTTTCAAAGAATGCCGACTGCGTATTCATCGACCCAGCAGGAAGTAAAGGAGTCCTCAAAGCGTATTACACCAAGGCAGAGAAGCAATGTCCAGTTGACGATTTTGATGAGTTCGTTGCCCACATCAAGAGGTGCATCGAGCAGATTAATCCGGACAGACTATTCGTCGAGTGCTTCTACAGAAATAAGAAGCAGTTGGTCCCTATGGTAGAATCGTTATTCCCTCATGTAAAAATCTACGAGAACACTTATTATCACAAGCCAGATTGCAAGTGCTGGATTATCCAAGGCACCAAGCAGGCAGAAGACTGGGGACTCCAGGGAATGGATGAATGGGATGCGGTGTTCAAGATTTGTAAGGATGTTCCGTTCAGCTCTATCACAGACTTCTTCATGGGTCAAGGACTTGTTGCCCAAGCAGCCTATGCCGCAGGTAAGGTTTTCTATGGTAGCGATATGAACAGAAACCGTTTGGCAGTAGCCATAAGCAAGGTTGCCAAGCGAGGTGGAGAATGGACAGTAACTAAATAATTACGCATATGATTAAACTCTCTCAGATTATCATCCTCAATGTTCCGAAGCGAGAACGTGAGGGCAAATACCTTAAGAAGTTGATAGAGACCAGCACGAAGCCTTATGGTATTCCTGTCAGTATCTCTATGGACCGAGGTAAGGGTCTTTGGGATAATTATTCCCAAGCGTTGACGCAAGAGGTAGCGGAAGGAACCCATCGCATGGTTATCCACGATGACATTACCTTTGACCGCAACATTCTTGCCAAGATTTTACATATTCTCTCTTTTGCTCCCGAAAACAATGTTATCAGTTTCTATAATCCAACAAATGGTGACTATACTGATTGTTACGAAAAAGGCAAGCACGTTATTTCTACAAAGACTAATTTCTGGTTGCAGGCTAGCGTATATCCAAATGACTTAGCCAAGGACTTTGTTGAAACTTCAAACAAGATGACGGATGATCAGACACGTTATGATGATTCGCGCCTTAAGGCATACCTTCAGGCAAATGGTATCGACCTTTACGCTATCGTTCCCGGTCTGGTTCAGCATTTCGGTGCATACAGAAGCACGTTCAACAATCCAGGCGCCGTAGGTGGCATTCCTCGAAACAGCAAGACCTACGACAACCAGTTTGATGTAGAGTCTGTAGATTGGGAGAGTGAGTTCAAGAATCCTTATTTGGCTAAGTCAAGCAAGGATTGGGTTAAGGAAATCGTAAACAAGGAATTTCTCGATGAATACAAAAAACTCTAAGGAAAATCTAGCCTTGAAATTGGCGAAGGACAATATCGAGGTTGAGCAGGTGAAGCCGCTGCATATTGAATACGTCAAGGTTGATGACATTTATCCGAATGACTATAACCCTAATACGCATGATGCAGACAGTTTTGACCTTCTCATCAAATCGTTGCTCTATTTCGGATTTACTCAGCCTATCGTTGTCAACCGCTCGACGATGCAGATTGTGGACGGAGAGAACAGATACCGCGCCGCTTGCGTCATCGGATATGAAATGGTTCCTGTATGCTTTGTTGATTTCGACGAAGAGAAGTTGAGATATGCAACAATCATGCACAATGCCGCTCGCGGCCACAACAACAATGAAATGATGGGCAGGCTTAAGGATTACCTTGACACCCATTTCAGTAATTCCAGCGACAAGGTATTATTAAACAATAGAAATAAGAAATGATATTTTACAGTGACAAAAACGTTTATGAGGCAGCTCTTGAAAGATTCAGATACATCTTTCGGGAGTTTTATGGTAAGCGTAAGATTGTCGTGACGATGTCGGGAGGAAAGGACTCTACCGTGGTTCTCAACCTTGCGCACGAGGTTATGAAGGAGATGGGAATTGAAAAAATTCCCGTCCTCTTCCTAGACCAAGAGGCAGAGACTCCAATGACTATCGAGTACATACGATACATCATGCACTTGCCGTGGGTTGAGCCATATTGGATTCAGTCATACTTCCAGGAATGGAATGCCTCAAAGGGAGAATGGTTCAATGTATGGGGGCCTGGAGAAAAATGGATTCGTGAGAAGGAACCAGATTCTTATGGCGATTTGGAAATCCCTCACAATCAGTATTTCTCCAAGACCCTCGACCAGGTACACAGAATGCTCTTCGGAAAAGACTACCTAACTTTGGGCGGTGTCCGTATCGAGGAATCGCCGGCACGTTTGTCGGGTCTTACTAGAGGCGAGTGTCTTCCAGGTATTACGTGGGGAGGTGGTGGCGGATATTATAAAGACGGCACACCGAGAAGTCTGGTACTCTACCCTATTTGGGATTGGAAGGTTTATGATGTATGGTATTACATCTTCAGCAACAAGCTTCCGTACTGCAAGCTCTATAACTATCAGTTCACGCAGAAGCCACTCAGAGCGTGCCGAGTAAGTTCCCTCATCCATGAGCAGGCTATCCACGACTTAGGCTTCATCAAGGAGGTTGATCCATGGTTCTACGACAAGCTGGTGCGAAGAGTGGCAAACGTCAACACGTCTGTACACGTCTTTAACGAAGTGGCAACATACTGCTACAACTTGCCACCTTATTTCAAGGATTGGGATGAATACGTTGATTATCTCGCAGACAATCTTTGTGAAGACAAGAAGAATGCAGAGACTATCAAGAAAGGCTACCGTTCCGCCAAGAAGAGAAATGTAGCTAAAGCCGGTCATTGCCAGGAGTGCATTGATTACGTAATACATCAGATTGGTTATACCAGCGCTGTCTGCGTCATTGCGGAAGATTTCGGAATGAAGCGCATTCAGAGCGTAGAGCGTTCTTTGCGTCAGTATTTGAGCGACAATTATGTTAAAATAGAAAAAGCTAATAAGGAATATGAATCTTCAAGAGAACATCAAGAAGGAGTTTGATGCTGCCAAGGATAAGGTGCAGTTTTTGAACGACCTCAGAAAGTATATCAGTTCCTTATCTCCGGAGAAAGTCAACCCTGTAGATTGCGTGCTTTGGGTTGACAAGGATATGGTTGTAGCAAACAACTACAACCCTAACCATGTGGCAGATAAGGAAATGCGTCTTCTCTATACATCCGTGAGGGAAGACGGTTACACAATGCCTATCGTTACCATTTGGGACGAGAAGTTGCAGAAGTATGTAATCATCGACGGTTTCCACAGAAACCTCGTTATTCGCAAGTTTGCGGACATCAATGAGCGATGTGGTGGAAAGCTGCCTATCGTAGTTCTAGACAAGGACATCGACCAGCGTATGGCATCAACCGTAAGACACAATCGTGCCCGTGGAAGTCACTCTGTCGATGGAATGGTAAACATCGTTTTCAATATGCTCAGAGATGGTGTTTCTGAGCGTGAGATTTGCGAAAAGGTAGGTCTGGAGCAGAAAGAGCTTGTAAAGCTTAAGTATGTTACCGGTTTCGCCAAGATTTTCAAGAGCTATAAGTATAATGCGGCTATCGAAAAGGTTGTCGACGAGAGACGCGTAGCAAGAGAGACAGCCAAGAAGAAGGAGGATAAGAAATGAATGTAAAGGTAGTTAAACTCAGTGAAATCTTTCCTTACTATGACAACCCTCGTGACAATACGAATGCGGTTGAACCTACCAAGGAAAGTATCAAGCGTTTTGGATTCGTTAAGCCTATCCTCGTTGATAAGGCAGGTGTAATCATTTGCGGTCATACAAGATACGTGGCCTCTTACCAGTTGGGTATAGAGTTCGTTCCTGTCGTTTACTCGGATATGGATGATGAAATGGCAAAGAAGTACCGCATCCTTGATAACAAGCTGGCAGAGAAATCTTACTTTGATGAAGACCAGCTTTTGGAGGAATTGCGCAGCATGGGGGTTCCTGCCGATATGCAGGCATTCTTCTTTGAGGACATCAACCATATGCTCAACTTCTCATTCGACAGCATCAATCAGCAGGCAGAAGAGTATGGTGGCTTCCAGGATGACTATTCTCAGGTTGAAGAGGAGAACTTCGAGGCTCCATCAAATGAAGAGGCTGGCGAAAGCGAGGAATCTCATTCGGATGAGGAGGAAGACCCTGCCAAGGATTTGTTCGTTCTCAAAGAGCGTGAGGATGGTTCACATTATATGAAGGTCGTTTGCCCATATTGCGGAAATATGGAAACAATAGAAATTGAGGATTAACAGGTATGGAAGAGATTAAGATTAATGACAAGGTAATTGAGTTACCTATTGACAGTATCGTGCCTCATGACGGTTCGCATAAGACTGACGAGACGGCGGTACAGGCAATCATGCAGTCTATCAAGGATTTCGGTATCACTCAGCCTATTTCCGTTGATAAGAACAACGTGATTGTAACAGGTAACGGTGTGTATAAGGCAGCTAAGGCATTGGGAATGGATAAGGTTCCATGCATTCGTATTGATTATCTGACTGACGAGCAGATTAAGCAGTATAGAATCGCTGATGACAAGACGTCCGAGTTTGCCACTTGGAACGAGAAGAAGCTTCGCAAGGAACTCTCCTATCTCGGTGATCCTAACAGCATTCAGTTTGCTTTCGATGAGAGCATTGCCGGTATGCTTGGACTCAACGCTAAGCCAAAGGAACAGAAACCTGCGGCCGCACCTTCCAAGGCTGAGACTAACCATACGGCTAAGAAGGTCGTAACGGAAGCCCAGAAGGACCAGAAGTTCAAGGAGGAAATGAAGGGCGTTGAGGAGAATATCCAGGTCAAGCCTTCTGAGTATTATGAGTATAATTGTTCCGCTTGCGGTAAACTGGTAAAAGTTAAGAAGCCATGACAGATGAATCATCACAGCCGAAAGTAAAGTCTTTCGTACATAGAATCCCCAATCCTGTTGGAAGACCATACAAGATTAAGTCTTCTCAGGAATTATGGGAAAAGTTTGTAGCTTACTGTGATGATGTTGAAAACGACCCTTGGCAGCAAAAGACTGGTAGCAATTCCATTGCAGGCGGCAGCGGCAAATCCACAAATTCCATGAGACAAGAGGTAAGGGTTTTCAGAAGAGCCTATACCCTTGTCGGATTTTGTGCTTTCTGTGGCATCGTTCAGAAATGGGCGGATTTCAAGAGAGGTAATCTTAAGAGACCAGGCTTTGAGCAGGTGATAACACAGATTGAGAATGTCGTGATGGCCCAGCAGATTGATGGTGCCATGCTTCATCAGTTTGATTCCAGCATTGTTGCAAGGCTCAACGGATTGGCAGACAAGCATATTCAAGAAGTAACTGGCAAGGATGGCGAGGACTTCAAGTTCCCTAAACTGTCCTTGGATGATATTAAAGAATTACAGAAGATAAATGGACTTTGAGAAACAACGTTTTCTTCATAAGCAGTTAGTGGCATCGTCCCTGCTGCAATTCACTACTAAGATGTTCGCCTATACTGCTCGACGTGAGTATGTAATAGGCGAACATCACAGGATTATATGTGATGCGCTCATGGATGTGATAAGGGGAAAGACGAATAAGCTGATTATCAATATCAGCCCTCGTTACGGAAAGACCCTCTTGTGTTCACAGATGTTTATCGCATATGGTCTTGCGCTGAACCCTGCTTCAAAGTTTCTGCATATATCTTATTCCGGAAGTCTCGTCCAGGACAACTCAATGGCAGTCAAGGACACGATAACTTCCACATATTTTCAAACACTATTCCCGAATGTCAAAATCAGAAAGAACGATAACACCAGATCAAAATGGAGCACAACGGCAGGTGGTGGTGAGTATGCTACATCTACCTTGGGTCAGATCACAGGTTTTGGTGCAGGTCAGCCAGACTGGACCGAAGAAGACATAAAGAACATGGATAAGTTCATGGCTACGTTCAACCCCGGTCATTTTTCGGGAGCCATAGTTATCGATGACCCTTTACGACCGGACGATGCTTTGTCTGATAACGTCAGAGAGTCTATCAACAGACGTTTCGAGACAACCATCCGTAACCGTGTAAACTCGCGTCACACGCCAATTATCATCGTCATGCAGAGATTGCACGAGCACGATTTGTGCGGTTATCTCCAAGAGATTGAGCCGAATGAGTGGAAAGTTGTCTCCCTCCCGGTAATACAGACAGACGAGGACGGAAAGGAACGAGCCTTGTGGCCGTGGAAGCATACGCTGGAGGAGCTGTACAAAATCAAGCATGCCAGCGAGTTCGTATTCGAGACACAGTACATGCAGAACCCTACCCCTATGGAAGGTCTTATGTACCATGCCTTCAGAACATACGATGAGCTTCCGAACAGAAGGTATGCAAGAATGATTGGAAACTACACCGACTCGGCAGATACTGGTTTCGACTTCCTTTGCTCTATATGCTTCGATGCACATGATGACGGTTACTATGTTACTGATGTTCTATACACCAAGCGACCGATGGAATACACGGAACCAGCGCAAGCCAATATGGTTAAGCGCAATCAGACAGATGTCTGCTTCGTCGAGAGTAACAACGGTGGACGCTCTTATGCCCGCAATGTCGAGCGCATAACAAGGGAACACGGAAACAGAATCACCCAGTTCGTAACGTTCACGCAATCGAAGAACAAACAGATCAGAATCTTCACTCGCTCCAGCGAGGTAAACAATAAACTAGTCTTCCCTTCTAATTGGGAACAGTTGTGGCCGGAGTTCGCCCACGATATGAAATCCTACAGAAAGGAAGGATATAACGCCCACGATGATGCACCGGACGCTTGTACGGGCATCATAGAGAAGTGCGAGGAGTGGCTTAACAATGCTACCGATGCACAGCTCAGACGTGGCGGTTTCTTGTAATTTTCTTTTTCATTATGTTAACTAGGCGTTTGCTCGCGAGAGTAGGCGCCTTAACTATTTGAATATCAGCCTATTATAATTTAGTATTTTTAACTAAAATAATCATCAGTATATTTGCATATATCAGAAAATTTTCGTACCTTTGCATATAGATAAAAGGTAGTACTTTTGACTATTCAGAGCCTACCTTACAAGTTGAACCAATTAAAATTATAAAGATTATGAAGAATTTAGTTTACGCTCGCTTTGAGGCAATGACAGTTGATGAGATTTCAGAGCTTATGAGAATAGCATCTGAAAAGATGGCAATCAAGGTGTCTTCAGCTACACCTACATTGTTCCGAGTTTCAGCATATGGCATCTTTGATGGAGATGCAGAGGACTGGGGCTTCGAGAGTGCAGATTGCGGATTGTTCCAGGGAGAAGAGGAATTCGAGGCAACCAAGAAGTTGTACGAGACTAAAATTGCATACCCTGTTGATGATTAGCAGGCAAACCAATCGTTGAACCAATTAAAAATAAAGATTATGGGTACTTTGTTAGTTACATTCTACAAGGAAGTGTTTCACGGTATGGATGACAAGACCTTAGAAAAGGTTGAGTTCGAACATAAGAAGGACGCGAGCAAGAGTGATTATGAGAACATGACAGACGCTTACGACATTGCGGTAAGCAGAGGCCACAACCCTAATAAGAACATTTCAATAAAGGAGGTTTAGTTATGAAACAGTTACTTGAAAAAGAGAATGTAAAGTATGGAAGAGTTTACATTTCTAAGTTTGCTCTCATCTATTCATTCAAGAAGAATGGTGAGAGATACGCAAAACCTACAGAGTATTTGGCTTTCGGAAACGAAAAGTCACAGGACGATGTTCTTGCTCGCTTGCAGAAGAACAATCCTACACAGAAGTTTGAAATCGCTTAATATAGGAGGAACTGTTATGAGTGGTCTTTTTGAAACAAAATTTCTTAAATACAAGAAGCACATTATCCAGGTTTTTGAGGATATGTTCGGTCAGAGATACGTCTATATCGACGGCAAGACGCAGACTTATTCTATTAACAATGCAAAGAGAATGATTAGCCTATGTTGTCAACAGTAATATTCACGGATGGCGTCCAGAAGAATGTGGAGCCATCCAACGGAACGGATTTCTCATTGGAGGAGTTGAGAGGATTTGTTGGTGGACACATCGAGTTGGTCCGACTCAGCAAGTCGCAGGTGATGGTAGTTAATGAGGAAGGCAAGGTTTACGATCTTCCTCAGAACGAGAACGCCACGATGCTTGTGAATATTGCAGGTATCAGAGACGTAATAGTAGGTAATGTATTAGTTTGTGACATTAATAAAATCAAATAATATGGATAAGAATGAATTGATGTTGTTTCTTGTAGAAGATGCTGGGTATAGTGAGCAACAAGTAGCCAATATGACAAACACAGAGCTGATGAACCATTGGCTGTATTATTACGGAATTTGTGGATGGACGGACGACATCAAGGATGTTGTATGTGCCGCCTTTGGAGTAAATTTGGAGGACTAACCATGTACAAAGAGAATATAGGAACTGACAGATATGGGCGCACGATGCGCCTATATCACTCCTGCAACACGGTCTATTGCGACCATGTCAAGAACGACAAGGTTGTCAGGACAAATCAGATTAAGGTAGATAACGACATCATCTTAATGTTCAGTGCTTTGCATACGAGCGGAGCCTACATTTACGATGAGATTCATAGAAGATACGGGAAATGGCTATAAAAAAGATTATCACCATTGAAGTAGAAAGCTCTAGTGTAGAGTGCTATAGTAGCTTCTATACGGACCTGGAGTCTTTCGTCACGCACAGAGTGAATGGTACTCCATTGAGAATTAAAATAACCTCAGATATTAAGTAGCGTATGAAACCAATGCTTGCAACAAGATATTATCCGTCACAGACGAAATTTCCTTGCTTCGTCCAGCCTAAGTATGACGGAGTTCGCTGCGTCCTTCATGAAGGAAAAGACGGCGAGGTTCACCTCACATCGAGAGGTGGCAAGGAATATGATGTTCCTCAAATTAAGGCTTGGGGAGAGAAACACCGTGGTATGCTTCCTTTGGATGGGGAGATATACAACCACCAGGAATTGACCTTCCAGCAGATATGTTCTGCCGTCAAGTGCCGTTCTGCTATGACCGACAAGCTACGTATGGTTATCTACGATGCACAGATTCCGGGATGCTTTTCTGTCAGATGGAAAGCCTTACAGGAAACATTTTCTTCCGTTAACCCTAACGAACCTGTGTACCTTACACAGACTTTCGTTGCCCATTCAGAGAAAGACATCAAGCGATGGCATAAGATATTTGTTTCTACGGGTTACGAGGGTGCCATTATCAGAAACGTAGATGGAATATACACCGAAGGTAGAAGCAATGATCTTATGAAGCTGAAATCGTTCGACACAACGGAGTTTAAGGTGATTGACGTATTGGAAGCGGAGGGCAATGATGCAGGTACCGCTATATTCAAACTGAAGTGTGGAGAGTACGAGTTCTGTGCCCGCCCAGTAGGTTCAAAGTCACTCAGAGCCCAATATTTAGCCGACAAGGAAGAGTTGATAGGTATGGCGGCGACTGTTCAGCATCAAGGGTATTCTGACGCTGGAGTTCCAAGATTTCCAGTATTGTTGAACATTAGGGATTACGAGTAATGGCAGCATTAAATATTAACGAGTATTACGGCTGCTTCTCTTGCGAGGCTGCTGACGAGCACGGAAATGGTTGCAGGTACGGTCTGCTGTTCCCGGTACTGCTTGTGATGGGAAACAAGAAAAGCTGCCCAAACTATAAATTCAAGAACAAATAACTATGGAAGTAAAGGTTAAGATTAAGAGAAATTACAAGCCAAAGTCAACTCTTGCGGTTCTCATTAACTATAAGAGATGGCTGCAGAGATTGGTAAAATTCATATACCCGGATGATTGGGATATCCACAAGCTCGATTTGCACATCAATTCACACAGCGAGTTCAATGTAATAAATGTGCGTTTTTCAGAGGACATCAGCATGATGCGTATGAAAGATAATCTGGAGAAAATCAAGAAGCTTGGCTATCGCGTTATTAGCTTGACACAGACGTATGGGTACATCTTAAGAAAGGATGGTAAGTTCCTGTCGTATAGTCTTGCTAGATACTCCTATGAGGGAGGTATCAACTTTACCTATAATTACAAGCCGTCGAGAAGCCAGGGAATGGGTTCCGTCCAGGGAGACTATGATTTCGGATATCACGAGTTCTCCAATGAAATGATTGACAAGATGATGGATCACCCGAAGCTTTACGGTAAGGTCGAGCACTACAAAGACTTCAATGAGTACCGCCAGCTGAATGCAGGGCGAGAAAAGGCACTCAAAAATATTAGCTGATTTTTTTGGTTCAACACAATAAAGTACCATATGATGCGTTATTAATCTGATAGACGGATTATTAACTAAAGCTTAGCTACCGGCATGACGGGCGCATCATATGGGAATATTTATCTTTATTTTCATACTTATATTTGTCGCAGCAATCATTCAAGTATGTTGGAAGAGCAACCAAACAAAAAATCAAGGGAAGGAACTTGAAGAAATAATCAATTCGGTATCAGACTTTACACCTACAAAGAAAGTCATTGGTATAAACAATCAATTTGTCTTTATGATCGATAATAATAGAAAGAAGATTTTCTATTCAAATCATATCACACAAAAGACCATTTCTTATAATGACATTATTAAGGTAGAGGTGATAGATAACGGAAAGACGATTCATCAGAAATCAACAATTCGCACTATTGGTGGAGCCATCGTCGGTGGAGCTGTTGCTGGAAGTGCAGGAGCTATAGTCGGAGGCTTATCCGGTGGAAGCAAGCAAGCTTCTGTTGTATCTCTGGTTCAAGTTAAAATTTTGCTTAGAGATGTAAATTCTCCTTCATTACTCATAAACACTTTCAACGCAAGAAATATGACTGTAGAAGGAAAGCCTATCAAGAATAACGGAACTGAAGGCTATATCTATAGGAATGGACTTAAAATTGCACAGGAAATTGCAGATATCGTAAACGTAATCATTGATGAGGTTGATAGATGCGGTGGTAACGTTCAGCCAACAGAAATCAATTTCGAGCAGCCACGAGAGGACGATTTGGACTCTGTGCTGAGAGAGATGGTACAATCGAAAAAAGTTATTCAAGCTGTTAAGTTATATATGGATGAGAAGGGCGTTGGATTAGCTGAAGCCAAGAAACATATAGATAACTTATAACCAGTTGATTTGTAGAGAATTAAATTCATAATTTGGTTAAAAGATTAGGTTTTTCCAAAATAAAAATATTACCTTTGCAGCGGTAATGGAGAAAGAAAAGGATTGGACTATCCACCATATGGAATACCCAATCCTTCTTTATTATTTAGAAAGTTTCATTTTATTCTTTAGTTTCACTATATAAAAATCTTGTTCCAAATTATTTTTCCACTTGACTATTTCACTTACAAAATATTCATTATCTTTAGAACATAAGATTTCCCTTTCGTTTGGATGAATAGAAATATGAGCAATACTTGTTCCCAGTTGGGCATCATCAGTTTCGAAGATAATCCGCAAAGGAGTTTTAGGATTAGGGAAAGTATATCCCTCGGCCACAGCCTTGCTTGTACTCCAACTAGAAATTCCATTCATATTTAAAGTAGTACCATTTTTGCTCTTTTCATACAATTCATCTAAGTAGCCTTCAGAGGCATGCATTCCTCGATACGTTGTTCCGCCATTCCATTTAGGGGACTTAGTGATGAACTCCTCACAAGCATCGACCCTCTCCTTCCATTCTTTTACGCTGTGCCGCAAATCCCAGACGTCAGTACCTCCCATTTGAACGGTTCTCATATCTTGGTACGCTCCGAACGAGAAGTCTCTGATGCTTTCATACATGAAGTCTGCTTTTTCCGCCGAGACCCCTGTTTGTTTCATGATTTCATCAACGGCCTCTTTTTTATCCATTCTCTCATATTCGCTTTTTTGTTGTTTATTGTTTCCAGGCATCAGTTTTTCTTCTTCTACCTTTTCATTAAAATATTTCTTGTTTTTAGAGTAGAAAACAGGTTTGTTCTCTGCTATCTTTTGTTTATTGTCATCTACCCAAGCCTTAAAATTATGTGGAACATCAATCTGTTTATCATTTCTTTTTTTCGCCCAAAACTCTTCCTCACTCATGATCACAGGGATAGCATAGCACATGCAATTCACGTGCCATCCGGTCCAATAGAAATCACTAGGATAGACACCTGCAAGCAAATCACACATATCGTGCTTATGACTTGGGTTGTTGGTAGTCTTTATTTCCTTGCCTTTAATGTAGTCCATCCTAGCCCATCGTTCCTGTTCAGCAGACCGGTAGGCCATGTTTATCTCATTACGTGCCAGACGCACGCTTCTGTACTCGCAGTTCTGAATGGTTATGGCTTTGCCGTATTTCTTCTTATAGTCTTTGGCAAGTGATGGATAATCATTAAGGTACTTACTGACCTTCTTACTGAGTTTAACAGCACTCATTCCCTTCTCTATGCCGACAGATAGAGCTTTCTCCAGAGCCTCCTTTACATCAGCTCTCTGGTTCCATATTCTTTCTGAAAGACCGAGGCCTTTTATCTTTCTCTCTATGAAAGCCTTCTTTGCCGCGTTGTTGTGCTCAAAGTAAGCTTTCTGCTTTGCGTCCGCTATCTTCCTGGTAAAGGTGCCGATTACCCTCTTGGCAAGTAGGTCCTGCAGCGTGTTACTGTTCTTCCATTCGTCCGATATGCCATTATAGACCAATGCCTGCATATTGTTTGAATAGTAATCCAGCAAGGCGTTCACCTTCTTTTCTGTTCTAGGGTAATCATCAAAAGAGAACTCGCCATCCCCATCGAAGTCGGTGGAGGTGGCGATTTTAGCGGACTCCTTGGCAAGAGTCTCATAGATGGAAATGATTTTCCGGGTATAAGTATTCAGTCTCTTGCCAAGGTCTTTATATGCCTTTTTCTGATTAGGCAGTTTTGGCTTTTTCATACAATTTCATTTTAAAGTGTTTGCAGCAATCCCAGTTGAGAAGAACGCTCCATTCTTGATATGGGCATTTGGCGAGTATAGGCTGTCCTTTAAGGTTCATACTATGAAAATCAGTAGCATGAGCACATTCGCGGCAGAAATGCTGCACTTTATCTTCCTTCTTCTTTCTCATAGCTATTCCTCCGAGAATAAGTTAGGCATAGTAGCTGCTGTTCTTGTAGCCTCTGCTTCCTCTTCTCCTTGAATCTCGTTGAAAGTCTTGTCTGGATCATCGGAAAGACCAGCACGCTGAATAGATTCCTTCTGGCTGACGAGAGCCTTATTGCCGTTAGCCTTAAGCCATTTGTCAATCTGAGTATTCTCATCCTCCTGGATGAATGGAGTGATAATGTGATCTACAGTAATCTCATCCATTCTAGCTGCCCACTTCGTGTTCATCTTGGAAAGGAACGCCTTTATGACGTTGGCCTCTCTCTCGAAGCCTTCAATCCATGCACCTTTCTCCTCTCCTATCTTAAGATGGGCATCCATGAGAAGTGTCTTTCTTGAATCGTAGCCGATATTGCCAAGGCTCTTCATATTTTCGAAACTGATGTCCGGCATCTGGGACTGCATGAAGTAAAGCTTGACGAGAGTGTCAACGTGATACTTAAGAGCCTCGATAGCCTGCTGCCAAGATACGTAGCTAACATCGCCGTCTTCGCTGACTCTATACACCCTCTTGCTTTCTCCCTTCCGCTCCATTCCAACGATGGCACCGGCAATCTTCAAGACAGGAGCGGAATTGTATGCCACAACATCGCTGTTTCGGGAAATTGTGTACTCGATATTCTCACGGATAGGTGTCAATCCTTCCCAGCACGGCTTGTGACGGTACCAGAACACGGCAGGAATCTTGTCGATAGAAATCTCATTTTCATCCACCAGATTCCATCCGGACTCTTCATCGTCTGAAGACAGGTCCCACTTGTAATGATGGTCTGCGGTATAGGTCTCGAAGAAGGTATGCTCTGTGTCAGTAACCTTACGCTTATACTCGAATGACAGAGCAAGCAAGTCGTCATACTCATCAAAATAAGGATAGATGTCAACTCCGTCCATTGGAGAGAATGTCTTGCATTTCAGTTTGTACTGACTGTCGAAGCCGTAGAGCTTGTTGGGCTTCTTCTGCGTGTACCAAAGTGTGAACATCTGACAAGAGGCGTAATAGCACTTTGCTCTGTGCATGTTCACGGCATCAATGTGTGCACAGGTGTAGATTTTCTCGATGGCACGCACAATCGACTTCAGTTCCTCGTCTTTCTGATCATACGTATATACACGCTTGACCGGTATAGCCATTGTAAATTCAGAGATTCTTCGTGTAAGAAGCTTCTCCAATCCGATAGGCAATCTAGCTGCCTTTTCTACTATTCCGTCATCAAGCGTTCTGTCCTGTCTGCCTACGTGGTCTTTTACGATTTCATGGAGCATAGGCTCATACTCAGACAACAGGGTACTCCAAAGTGGAATATCCAACACGCGTTGTTTCAGCTCTCCTATGATGCTGCCAACGTCATTTCTTTTAAAAAGTTCATTAAAATCTATCATAATCTTCGAAGTTTTGATTTAGCAAAATTACGGATATATTCGCATATATTTAATAGTTTCAGTATTTTTAACTAAAATAATCATTAGTATATTTGCATATATCAGAAAATTTTCGTACCTTTGCATATAGATAAAAGGTAGTACTTTTGACTATTCAGAGCCTACCTTATAAGTTGAACCAATTAAAATTATAAAGATTATGAAGAATTTAGTCGAAACAAAGAAGGAAGAGGTTAGAAAGAACATCGAGAACATGTTTGAGTCAGCCACAAAGAAGATAAAGGGCATTATTTCTGTTTGCCCTGATTGGGAGGTAGAGGGTATTGACTTAGGCTATAAGTCACTTATCGTCCACTTGAACTTGAAAGGAGTCGAAAGAGACAGAGACTTGGTGATTCGCTATCAAGCTAAAGTTGGTAATTTCCAGGAAGAGTCTTTCAATACCAATGTGGCATGCTGCGGAAGCTTTGACCTTCTGAATGCAAACGACAACCTTAAGTACTACGCAGCGGTTGGCGACATTCTCAACCATAAAGATATGCTTTCACTTTTGAAAGATACTATGGTCCACTTCACAAATAAATTCATTGAGTTACGTAAAGAGTATGATGAATTAGACAAGGAGGATTAGTTATGACAAAGCAAGAAGAAATCGATATTCTACAGTCCTTGAAGGGTGACACTTATTTCGCTCAGTTCTTCGGAAGCAAGGACATTGATCAGATGTGTCAGAACATCAGTAACGACTTCGCCATTGAGGGTGGATGCGGATTTATTCAGAAAGCAGAAGCTTTAGAGCGAATCAACGCAGACCTCAAAAAGGAGTTTCAGCAGAAAATCCATGATTTGGGAATGGAAATTATCAAGGTTCTCGACAAGGGATTTGATGAGGATGCCATCTACCAGTTGGTTGAAGGCGAGGTTGGAATTGATGCTATCATCATGTTCAAGCACAAGAATAATATAGAACTTACAGAAAAGGAGATAGATTACTTAGTATCAAAATTATGATAGGGCATTCGTGTATGGATTGTTCTCAACATGGAAGTTGCAACAATCCAAAAGAAGGAAAAGATTTTGTTTGTAACCAGTGGGAATGGAAATACTCAGGAAGCTGGTTTGATAAATAACAACAAAAAATTAAGTTATGAAAAGCGAAAAAGTTACAGCAGACGATTTGAAGGTTACACTCTCAGAGCTGGGAATAACATCTGGTTTGAAGCAGGAAAAGATTATTCAACGCCTGCAGGTCAATGGCTGCTTGATTGCAATGGTAACTGATGTATTGGATCAGCTTATCAAGGATGAACAATCTATGTTCAAGTTGTTAAATGTTCAGTACAAGCAAGAGCAGAAGATGCACTATAATCAGATGCAAGATGCAGCTAAGAAGTACTACTTCCATCTGAAACCCTTTAACAAGAGTTTCTTCGGTGACGAGAACATTTGCGCCAATCTGGAGGATAACGCAAATGACATCTACGACATCATCAAGCTTCTTGCGGACCATACTAACGACCACAAGGATATGGAAGTGATTAAGAGAAACCTCAGAAAGAGGAAGTTGAACCATCATATATTCGATTAAGATTATGAAAGAATTGTATTATTTAGTACACTGGCCAGAAAGTCAAGAACTTATAGAAATTGAAGGTTTTGAAGAACACTCTTCTTTAGCTATAGATGAAGGTGCTTGTTACTTCGTAGAAAAGGATTGGTACGATGATATGTTCATAAATGAGCAGAAGAATTTCTTAGTTGACGAGTTCTGTTCCTTACCTATAGATAAGATGGTAGAAGTAGTAGGCGAAATGCTGAATAACCTCAATGGCGAACAAGTAGCCAGAGTTATAGAAGACGCTTTTGATAATTTGCATGAGCAAGGTCAAGAGCACGTAATTAACTATGTAAACGGATAAGGATATGATGTTTGTAGAAATGATTACTCGCAGATGTCTGCTTACTTTGGATGGGGGGGCAAAGATTCAAGCTGTTCTCACTATGCCGAAGCCAACAAAGCCCATCTTTCCAAAGGAAATGGAACGTCAGTTTATTAAGGATTTAAATGAATCGCAGCTAAATGCGGTTCACAAGGTTGTTAAGTGTCATATAATGAGAAATTAATATTATGGCTATAGCAAATTTTGAAATTGGAAATAAGGAATTTGAGGTACGTTTCATACGTGAATCAGGTTATCCTCCAACAAAGAATGAACGTGGTTCTTCATTGGTTGAGTATGATGTAACTACATACAAGAATAATCAGCCAATGATGAAGAAATTCAATCAAAAGAAACGAGTTTATTTCGACCTTGAAGGTAATGTTTATAAGAATAAGCAGAGCAACAAGGTGTGGTTCAATTTTTATAAAGCAAGTTGATAGATTATGAAAACAGCAAGACATATTGTAATAGACATAGAAACATTAGGTAGAAGAAATGATGCCGCTATTACTCAAACTGGCATAGTAACAGCAGATGAAAATTTCGATGTATTAGATCGTTATCTGATACAAACAGAACCTAAAGCTTGGAATACTTGTGAAAGAACATTCACTGGAGAAACTTTACTCTGGTGGATTCAGCAAAAGAACAGTCCAGAAAGTAATAAGCCTACTCATATTGTCCATAGCTACAAATATTTAGTAGATAAGCTATATCAAATCTTTAATAGATACAATACAGAAGATACTATAGTGTGGACTAAAGGGGAAATGGACCTATTTTGCATTAAAGATATTTGCGAGTATTTTAATATGGAAGTTCCTTGGAAGTTTTGGCAACCTAGAGACATCAGAACCGCAAAGGAGTTCATAAAAGAGTGGAAGACTTTTGAGAATAATAATCATAACGCTCTCGATGATGCTTTGAACCAGTTGAGAGAGTTAAAAGCTAACTTAATTAAAAGATAGATATGGAAGAAAAGATTAATATAGTGGAAATCCTAAAGGATAAACCGCAAGGGACTAAGTTATATTCTTCCGCTTGTGGTAAATGCAAGTTAGAAGAAGTAGATGATAAAAGTTTCAAAATATCCTTCTATAATTCAAAGTTTGGTTTTATGAATGGTGGAGAAGGGTATCTTGATAAAAATGGAAAATTGTATGATGATGGAGAATGTGTCGTTTTTCCATCAAAGGAAATGCGAGACTGGTCTAAGTTCGCATGGAAGAAGGGGGATATATTGCTTAGTAAAGATAACGACGTGTATATTATCTTTGAAAAGTTTGAAGATGATGCCTACACAAGATTTAAAGGCAAGTATTATCTTTGGAAAAAATTTGATGAAGAAGATTATAGTAAAGAAGAGTCCCAAATGTTAACATCTTTATTTGAGAAAGTCAACGATTATGAAGCTAAGACCTACATCAACACCATCGAGGAACGTTTGGGTGGCAAACTCAATCTTGAAACTTTGGAGATTGAAAAGGCTCAGCCAGAGTTCAAGGATGGAGATATTGTTACCATTACTTTTAATTGGGGAGAAGATATTGTTTATATTTTCAAATCAGAAGATAGTAACAGTTACAGCTATTATGCTTGGCTTAATGGTAGCATTCCTACCATAATCGAAAGTTCTCATCCTAAAAGTGATATTTATACCGTCCGTCTTTCTACAGAACAAGAGAAGCAGAAACTCTTTGAAGCTCTTGCAAAGGAAGGCAAGGCTTGGGATGCTGAGAAGAAAATGATTGTGTACTTAAAGCCAAAGGTTGAGCTGAAACCATTCGATAAGGTACTGGTTAGAGATGGGAAAAATGAGATTTGGGAACCTGCTTTCTTCTTTCGTAATCTGTCACACCTTAATGTATATAACTACCAAACAGTAGGTGGTGAATCGCGAGTTTATTGCATTCCCTTTAATGAGGAGACTGCAAAGCTGATTGGTACAACTGACGATTGGGAAGGATGAAAAGAGATTCGTGGTTGTTACTACACGCAAAGTGGGTCTTAGATTGGATGAGTGATTTAGGAGATTTCTGTAATAATCATCCGTCGGACCGCTATGCTTATAACATTTATTTAATAATGTGTAAATTAATTGGATGGATATGATAGACGATAAGAAAATAGAAGAAGCTGCAAGAACTTATTGCAACAACCGTTATCCTGCTTCACAGGATGCTCCGTTTATAGCAGAGGGGTTTAGACATGGTGCTAAGTGGGCTATCAGCGAGTTCTTGAAGGACTTATGGCATATTGATACTAGTGAAGAGCCAAGAAAGTTCGCAGAAGTCCTTGCAGAAGCAAAAATAACAGAAAGCATTAAAACCTACATTTCTTTCAAGAGAAATGATGCTCTGTTTAAAAATTGGGATGCTTATAGTTCGTGTGCTAATATTACTCGTTGGCTTTATATTGATGATTTATTTCCAAAGGAAGGAGGTGAGCAATGAAAGAACTTAAAGTTGGAGAAAGAGTAACCATTACTCTTGAAGTAGTTGAACATAGCACTTGTGAAGGATGCTTCTTCAATGTAGCTGGCTATTGTGGCGCAGCTCAACTGGGATTGGATTGTGTTCCTAAATATCGTTCAGACAAAAAGAGTGTAATCTTTAAAGAAGTTAAGGAGTAAAGGTATGAGCTACGAATCAAGAAGCAGATGTAATGAAAGACAGATTACACCTTGTGGAATTTGTCCTTTGATGTTCAAGTGTCCTTATGATGAAGATAAGGATAAGTTTAATCATTTTAAAAAGTAAAGCTATGAATGAGATAGAGAAAATATGTAAGGAAATTCAATGCCCACACTTTATTGTATGGAACTTCGGATATGGTGATTGTATATCTTGTAAGCTGCAAGGGAAAGCTACGATATAGAGTCTGTAGCCGATGATTGTCCTTACAAGGATAAGTTCAATAAACTTAAAAAGTAAAGCGTATGAAACAGAAGTTAAAAATGATATGGCGAATCCTTCGTGACAGACAGGTTGTAGTAATAACCGAAAGTTACGGAAGACTATATTATGATTGGGATACAAGGAGTCTCGAAGATGTTTGCCAAATGTGTTACAAAGTGCATGATATGGCTCTTATGATGGATAATAAAAAGTAAAGCGTATGAATGAGTTGGAATATATTCCAGGAGATTTGGTAATGACTAATGGAGTACCTTTAGGCACCTCTAAGAATGTTGTTTACCGAGTAACATCATCAGACCCATCAAAGATTTTGAAGTTAGATGACGGAACAGTACTGAAAGGTGTTGTCTGCTTAGAAAACATCGAAGGTGCGGAATTTGGAGATAAAGGCTATCTCTCAGGTGACTGCTGTGCTTGGGTTAAGGATATTGTTCCTATTCCTCTTACCCAATTCATTATAAAAAAGAATGGATGGATAGCATATGAAGCTGATTACATTAATAATAGTTGTCATATAAGATTATCAAGAAGATTTGAGGAATACTCTGCCTACAAAGCTTCGCATTATAATACTGTATGGCTAAGATACGTAAGAAGTGTTTCCGATTTACAGCACCTTCTCTTCGGTCTTGGAATTAATCACGAAATGGAGGTGTAGGTATGGGTAAATATAGTTTGGATATAACGTCAAAGAATAAACCATTTATAAACATAGAAGTTGAAAACGATAGAGTTCTTCTTGGTGCTTACGAAGGTGGGAAGATAACAAGAAAACTGTTCTTTATCAACAAAGAACAGTTGGAACTTCTCATAAATGGTTTAATGGCTGTAAACGTCCTTGTTCACGATGAGGTGGATTTAAGTCGGTTTATATATCAAGGGAAATAGTGATTAATCGCCTTCGGGCATAAAAATATAATAAAATGCTTATAAGTGAATTTATTCAACAGCTTCAAGATGTTTACGATGAAGAGGGTGATATGGAAATTGCCATCAAAATAGATGATAACGACTTAGGTTCTGAACCTATTGTTGTGAAATCTACTGTTTATGAACAACTTTATATAGTTAAATCCTAACCGCCTTCATGCATAAATAATAGCAGTATGGATAAAAATATTGTATTATCAAACGAAGAGTTAGAATTACTCATAACAGGCTTACATTGTGTAGATGAACGTAGTTATAATTTTTATACCACAACATATACACCTTGGAGTGAAGCTAAAGAGTTAAAAGAGAATTTGCGAATAAAGCTCAAAAGAGTATTGTTAAATGTTTAACGTCTTCGGACATAATTTTAAAGATATGACAAAAGAAGAATTAAAAGTAAAGGTTGCCAAGCAACAAAGCATCATCAATGATGCTAATAATGAGATTTGTTCTTGCGTGAATGACTACATTGAAAGTCTTCCATACAAGGCTGGAGACAAAGTGAGCTGCAGCAGATGTGATGTATGCTGGATCGCAAGTATTGTTCCTGAGAAATATAGAAACCATTTCACTGGCAATATTGAGGTAAGAATCAATCCTGCAAAGAAAGATGGTACTCGCTCTAATAGAGAGTTTGTACTATGGAGTATGGAAATTGATAGTATCAAGAAGATTGATTAACCATCCTGCAAAGGATATAAAATAGATAGTAATGGATATAAATAGTTTAGAAAGAGCAAATATATTAGCAAAGGGTTTAATCCCTAAAACTAATTCACTCTTAGATATTCGTACATCTTCAAATGAAAGAATTGGGGAATTTCTCAATGGCTTATTGAAAGGTGATAAAGAGTTTGAAACTAAATTCATGCAACTTCTTTCTGAAACAAAACAGAGGTTGCAGAAAGAGTTTGATGAGCTTTAGTAACTAACCACCCTCTCCTTGGCAACAGGGAGAGGGTAAAAAGAAGATAATATGGCAAAAATGAATGTAACAGAAAAGGACTTTGAAGCTTTCTTGCAAGCTACAGAATCTCTTATGGCTATGTCTGGTACTTTGGATGGTGACTTCGATGAAGAAGCTCATGCTATAAACAGGCAGTTCAAAAGTTTCGAGCGAAGATACTTAAAGGCAAAGGAGGATAAGAAATGAACAAAGAAAAAGCGATAATTCATATTAATAATGTTTCCAAGATGATTGGCTCAAAAAGGATAAAACTGAGTGAAGGTATGGCAATTCATATTCAAAACGAGTTAGTCTTGGCACTTAAAGAGTTGGAGGATTGAGTATGAATCGTAAAGAAGCTGCAGAGCTATCGCCTATTATTAAGGCATTCAGCGAAGGAAGACCTATTCAATACAGAATAAAAGATAATAAATCGGCAAAGTGGAATGATGTAGATAAAAACTATCATAAATTCAGTCCACATTCATTTATGTATCGCATCAAGCCAGAACCAAAGTACCGTCCATTTAAGGACGAAAAGGAGTGCTGGACTGAGATGCAAAAACATCAGCCGGTTGGATGGGTGAAACAAATAAACGGTAAAGGCATAGAAGTATGTATTCATTGTGGGGTTATAAAAGGAGATTGGATTCTTACTGCGGTAGATGAAGTTTCTTTTCCTTTTGATGGGATGTACAATAATTACACCTTTGTTGACGGAACTCCATTTGGTATTAAAGAGGAGGAATAGTTATGTCTTGGTTAGCAGTAGATAAAGGTGGCTATGAACATATTTTTGCAGAAAAACCTTGCAGAAATGAAAGTAATACATTATGGATTTGCTCTGTCGTATATTTATATGGGCAGAGGTACGCAAATACCGGTTGCTGTTACCTTCCTAAAGGTAGCATTAAAAAACTCATCGGAAGAGAATTGTCTTGGAGTGATGAGCCAGTAGAACTTAAAGAAGAATAGCTTATGTTTGGATTTTATGTTATACTTACCATAGTTGTTCTATTTACAGCTTTTATGGGTGGAGTTATTGGTTATTTAATTGGTAAATATTGGAAAAAGAAGTAGCTTATGAAAATAGGAAACATAAAGTTCAAGGCAAAACGTCTTGACAACGGAGAATGGGTTAAAGGAGATTTGGCTCATTCTTTAGACGGAGGTTTGAATATATTCGGGTTTACGAGAGAAAACGGCGTAGATTGTTATAGTGGAGTGCATCTGATTGATCCTGAAACCGTCTGCCAGTTCACAGGATTGAAAGATAGTGAAGGTAAAGAATTGTTTGAACACGACCTAATACATTTCGCAGGGTTTAACAATACTGCCGAAGTGATTTGGTCGGAATGTAACTATGCTTTTATGGTAGTCTGCGATAATAAACATTCTTATTGGCTTTACGATGTTATAAAAGTTTGTAAGATAGAAAGAATTGGAAATAAATTCGATAAGGAGAAGTAGTTATGGAAGAATATGTAATAACAGATGAGCTACGAGACTATATTATCAAGTGGTTTAAGAACATTGCTGAAGAAGCTGATACCTTAACCACTGGTAATGTCTCACATAATAAAGCTATGATTAAAGGAATGGCAGCACGCTCTGCTGAGTTTGTTGAGAAATATAGTGTTGGTATTGCTGATAGTGCAAGTGATTTAAAATAACAGCTTATGAAAATAGAAAACATAAAATTCAAGGCGAAAGAGCTTGGAACAGGAAAATGGAAAGTGGGTTTTCTTCAAAGAGACATGGATTACAACCTATGTATTCTTATTGCTAATAAAGAAGACCATTCTTGGTATTGGACTCAAATTGACCCTTCTACCGTCTGCATGTTCACTGGACTGAAAGATAGTGAGGGAAAGGAGATTTGGGAAGGTGATATAGTGCATGACAGCTATGACCTTTGTGGTATAGACAATCTCTATGAGGTAGTTTATATTGAAGAAGAAGGAATGTTTGCCTTCAAGAGTTTAGATAAAGTTGACAATTACGAGCCGTTTGTTAATTTATTTGAAGTTTATGTTGTTGGCAACAAATTCGATAAGGAGAAGTAGCGTATGAAGATTAGGTTGGCTAAGAAGATAATGAAGTACAAATCAATAGTCGATGAGTACAATAATGGCGATGGTTCTGTATGCGATGGCATGAAAGAATCATATTGGCTAAGACAGATGTTCAAACACATCAATGGAGTGTATGATGAAACATTTGACCCACCAGCACACATTCCTTTCAAAGATCACCGCATCGTCAAGGCGATAAGTTTAACTAAAAAGAAGTAGTTTATGGAAAAGAAAGTATTGACCCTCACCGTCAGCAAGCAATGGTTCGATATGATTGTGACTGGTGAGAAGACAGAGGAGTATCGGAAAATCAAGCCCTATTGGGCTTCCCGACTGGTAAATAAGCAAGCCGAAAGCGGCGAGGTACTTTTCGATGAGTTTAGCGGTTATACTATTGTGATAGGTGAGCCGGAATACAAACCATACACTCATGTCCTCTTTATCAACGGCTACCGCAAGGATAGCCCACGAATTGAAAAGGAGATTGAAAGTATCACCATCGGAAAGCCTAAGAAAGGCTTATGCCCCGATAAATGGCTTGATACAGAGTTTTTTATCATTAAATTCAAGTGATATGAATTACATACAATGTGATGAATGTAAATATAGATTAGTCTGTAACGGAGAGCCACTTACTAGTGGAAGTACAGGAAGTTGCGACCATCATGTTATCAGCAATACTCCTATATTTCCAAAGATTAAAACACCACCAGATGAAAGATACGCTGACATTTGGAATTGGTAAATATTCATAAATTAAGTTTAAGGGATATGTTTATTCTAACGGAACAAGAAATACTAGATGCCATCAAGAATTGTCATGATGCAGATTTTAGGATGGCAGAGAAAGAAAGCCTTGGGCGGCTTAATGAACCCAAATATTAAATAATGAGTAGAGGAAAACATTTTAGTGCAGAAGAGATTGAGTTCATCAAGGTTAACGCTTTGGTGATGACGACAACGGAGATTGCAAAGCAGCTCAATCGTAATTATTGGGCCATCCATCGAAAGATGAAGGAAATGGGTATCAGCAAAAGCCACGTGTTTACTGCTGACGAGGATTTCATCATTCGCAGAATGTATGGCAAGTACCCGGTAAAGGTCATTGCTACCAAGATTGGAGTGGACGAGAACGCTATTTACAACCGTTGCAAGAAGCTTAAGCTAACGAAAGGAGGTATGCAATGATTGTCATAGTTACTGCTATGGATAAGGAATACGACCTTATCAGTGAATGGATTGCAAAGAAATGGCTTGACTACAAAAATGTTCAAAACATAGCATTAATCAAGTCTGGTATTGGCAAGGTTAATGCGGCATCTTGCTTGACAGAATTTCTTTCGTCGAATACGTCCAGCAAAGTTACAAGAGTTATATCGGTAGGATGTGCCGGTGCTGCCGTTGCGGGATTGAAACCTGGTAATGTCGTGATTGGCAATTCGTACTGCTACCACGATGTATATTGCGGCGAACCAAATGCCAACGGGCAAGTTCAAGGTATGCCGGCAGTCTTTCCCTCTGATTTCTCCTGGATTGATATGGATGAAAGATTCAGATTAGGAACGATAGCAACTGGAGATAAATTTATCACTACGAGAGAACAGGTATTGGCGATTAAGGATTTCCTTCCTAATTCGTATAACGTATGCGCCATAGATATGGAGTCTGCCGCCCTTGCACAGGTATGCTACAAGAAAGGGATAGGGTTTACGTCTATTCGAGTTATTAGCGATAATCCTCTGGAACCGAATCAAACCGAGCAGTATGCAGATTTTTGGGATAGCCTTGCCGAAAAGGCATTTAGTGTTGTTTGTAAATTATTAGAGAATGATACCAAGTTTTAAAGTTGATCATACGAAACTGAAGCCGGGTCTTTATGTTTCGAGAGTAGATAAATGGGGATTGGAGACTGCTACAACATTCGATATTCGTGTGTGCGAGCCAAATAAGGATATGATGTCACCAGCTGTTGCGCACACAATAGAGCATCTGATGGCAGACTACTTACGCAATGATAGCCCTCTTAACAATTCGGTTCTGTATTTTGGTCCGATGGGATGTCTTACAGGTTTTTACCTTATACTTAAAGGTACATGGACTTCAAAGCTAATAAAGGAAATGATAGTGGAAGCTTTTAAAGCGTGTTCGCTATCAAAGACAATTCCAGGTGCATCTGAAGTGGAATGCGGTAATTATAGGCTCAACGACTTAAAAGGAGCAAAAGAGCTATGTGATATGTTCTCCGTATATCTATCCACAGCTGGACCGGATAAGCTTAATTATCCGGATTAATATTTATATGTAACCATAAAGTATTTAATCATTAAATGTATTTCCTTGCAATATATTTGGTGTTTAAATACTTTTTTTATAATTTTGCAGCATTACTTATTGCTATCGCTTCGTACTGGGATATTTCTTGAATTTATTGTTCAATTAAATATTTAGTTAGAATGAAAAAAAGAACGAAGCAAGTTTTAGTTATTCTGAAACCCAAATCAAAGGCGTTGGGGTTCAGTAGAGAGGAGTTAGAGGGTATTGCTGCCGATGTTGCCAATAACTTAGAACTCGATGAAGAAGCCTCAGACGAGGATGTAAACGCAGAGATTGAAAAGCAGGTCAATGCGGTTCTTCCTTATCTTAAGATTGCGCAAAAGACCGCGCAGCGTACTATCCAGAGCTTTAAGGATAGTAAAGTCTTGGATGACGACGAGGTCGATGACGATGACGATGATGATGACCCTGCCGGCAACAAGAAACCAATCCGCAAACAGAAGAAAGAGAAAGAGGAGCAGGTCCCAAGATGGGCACAGGCACTCATTACCCAAAACAAAGCCCTGCAGACCGAAATCCTCGGTTTGAAGTCAGAGCGTGAGAATGATGGCCGCCGTTCTAAGCTGAAGGCACTCCTTAAGGACAAAGGTACGTTCGGAAAGACTGTCTTGAAGAATTTCGACAAGATGAAGTTCGAGAACGAATCTGAGTTCGACGATTTCTATGATGGTGTTGTGGAGGACTTGGCAGCTATCGATCAAGAGCGTGCTAACGAAGGTCTCGGAAAGCTTGGTGCTCCTGCGGCTCAGAGAAAGCCTAAGAAGGAAGAGGTTGAGGTTATCAAGGACAATGAGATTGATGAGCTTGCCGAAACTATGTAATCTTTAAATTTTAAAAGTTATGTATGGCGTAAGCAAGACAAAAACGTTTGATTCAGGCAAGGAGTCTGTAATCATCAGAAATTACGTGAATGGCATCATGGGTGGTGTCATTCTTGACATGACAGGTTTCTCTGGAGAGTTCATCCAGTGCGGACACATTATCATTCGTGATACCAAGTCTGGCGAGTACAAGCCAATGCCGGTAACAGGTGATGCCTATGCGGCTCTTCCTGAAAACCACGAGTATGTAGGTGTCTGCATGACAACTGCTCCTGTAGATACCCCTCATGTAGGTGTTATGACGGCAGGTGAGGCTAATGATAAGGCTGTCCCTTATCCTGTTGATACGATCAAGGCAGCTTTGAAAACAGCCGTTCCTACTCTTCAGTGGGGACACGATGCAATCGGTTAAGGAGGTGATTTATGCAACAGAGTTCTTTATTTCTTAAGTATATCATGAGTTTCTTCCCAATCTTGAAGACCTTGATTGAGAAGATTAACGGTAAGCGCAAGAACGAGATGACGTATCTCCACAAAGATACATCCATTCTCCGCCGCGTTTATTCTACTGACAACAAATGGGAAGCCGACACAGTTGATACCTCTTACGTAGCTGCTGACTACGTGGCAGTTGATTCTCCGGTTCCTTTGAAGTCTCGTGACAAGCTTTCTACCGCCAATGGTAAACTGCCGAAGGTCGGTATGAAGAAGTTCTTGAAGGAGTCAGATATTCTTTCTCTCCGACTTATGGAGGCACAGGGCGGTCAGACTGCAGAGATTCGCCGTAAGTTGGCACAGGACCCGGTAGCTTGTAATGTCGGTGTTGATGAACGTAATGAGTACGCTCTTCTGTATGGTCTCTCTAACGGTTACGTAGCTGTCCGTGACGACGATAATCCGAAGGAGTTACTCCGTATCAAGTATCAGTACTTGTCGAAAAATCAGCTCGGCATCAACAACGTCGATGATGGCATTACCGTTGCTGACTTGAAGGATTGTATTGAACGAGCATCAAATGACGGCAATACCATTTTGTATTTCTGGATTAGCAAGACAAAGTTTGATGCCTTAAAGAAAGCACAGGACGCTCGCGAGCTTGTTGCCAACTACAAGGGGCAGACTTATGACTCAAACACAAAGCTGCCTGTTCCTAATGCCAGCGTATTCCAGGAGGCATTCTTGGACGAGACCGGTGTATCATTCCAAATCATTAATCGTACTGTCCGTTTGGAGCATGATGGTGTGAAGAAGAGCGTCAAGCCTTGGAACAACGATATGATTATCGGTGTCTGCTCACGGATGATTGGAGCCCTCGTTTACGGTCAGGTAGCAGAGGCAACCAACAGAGTGGCAGGTGTAACCTATCAGCAGATTGATTACAAGCTTATCTCTCAGTATTCAACAACTGATCCATTGCGTGAGACAACTGCGGTGCAGGCATACTGCTTGCCTGTCATCGAGGACGTTGACACAATCTATCAGATTAATACTAAGCTGGCTGACCCAGACGTTTCGGTTGATACCGAAAAGGAGAAAGCAGATACAGAGGATGTTAAGGTAACAATCTCTGATGTGACCTACAAGAAGCCGGAGGCTATCACAACCCTTAATGCTCTTGGTGCCACCCTTGCTAGTGATGCCAGTGACAAGGAGATTATTGATGCCTACAATGAGCTTCCTCCTACAAAGAAGAAGGAGTTCAAGGATAACGCAGCTAAAGCTGAGGAGTAATCATGAAGACGGTCGGACAAGCTTTGGTGGATGAGGTACACATCCCTATCCCCTATGGTTTCGTGGAAAACGCTTGTATAAAGCGTGACATCGATATCGAATCAGAGTTCACTGGTGACGTTGCCAGAAGTGACGCCTACAAAGGAACGCTTGCCGACTGTCTGCTTTCTCTCATACAAGCCGTTAGCTTCTCCGAAGCGGACAAATCAATAGGTTCCCTCTCGGAAGACCAGCGAAAGGCTATATTAGTTCAAGTCAATCGTTTATATAACTCTATCGGCGAGGAGGAGGTTTCACTTACTCCGAAGCCGACAGTTTACATTAATTGCTGATGAGTCTATTGAGTTTTCATGCCTCAAAGCTATACAGGCAGCAGAAGGTAGCTGGCTATACAGATGATGATGGAAATTATCACCAGGGCAAGACCGAGTGGAAGTTCTGCTGCACTTGTGATGTAGTTCCTGCTGGCGAGGCTAACAAGTTAGTTACATCTGACGGCTCTATTGATTACTACTCCTACGAAGTTCATAACTTACCCGTAGGAATTGAAAAGTTCTCTTATGGAGATTTTATCAAGTTAGATATTTTAGGGGCTGAGGAGGTAATTATCAAGGTCAAGGGATTTCATCGTTATCAACTCCAGTGTAAGATATGGGCATAAGAATGACAACCAGCGCTTCCGCTATAGATGCCTTCCTACAAAGAGCCGCAAGGAAGATACAGGAGAATGTGCTTAAGGCATTGAGCAAGCTAGGAGACGAATCTGTGGTTAGAATCCGTGACAGGTCTGCCAAGGAAAGCTGGATAGACCATACGGGCAACCTAAGAAGCTCCATAGGCTTCGCCGTGTACGAGCAGGGAAGTAAATATATGGAATCAGCCTTTTCGCAGGTTATCAGTGGCACAGACGGCTCTGCAAAGGGCAAGAAGATGATCAATGACCTTGCTAAGGAATATTCCAGGGTTTATGCTTTGGTTGTCGTTGCCGGAATGGAATACGCAGGAGAGGTGGAAGCCTTGGAAAGCAAGGATGTCCTCGCATCAACGAAGATATGGGCCACATCCATTGTAGAGCAGCGTGTGAAGACAGCAATAGACTCAGCAGTTAATGAAATAAACAAGTGGAAGATATGAAATCGGACGGAGCAATTAAGACAGATGTTTACCGGTACATCAATGAAAGTGGTTTCATGAGCAACGTCAATGGCAAGCTGTCAAAGACGATGAGACCGCATAATTCTCATAAGGAAGATGTCGTTATCTCCATCTTGGCTAATGAGGGAACGCAGCTTCAAACGGCAATTATAAATGTAAATATATATACACAAGACCAGGACGTAGATGGGCAGTTCGAGGAGAACACTATCAGAGTTGACGAAATCTGCAAACTGGCTTGGAATCTCTTGGAAACGTTCAGAACGAGCGAGTATGCTGCCCACGCTATTGAGCAGAGGGTATATGCAACAAGCACGGGAGAACATGTAATAAATAATCAAGTTGAATATAAACTCATAAACGATTAAATTATGTCAGTAACATCATGGGGCAAATGCACTATCTACGTTCAGGAGGTAGGTAGCAAAAAGAACGAGTGGATTAAGCTCCCAACTCCAAAGGATGGCACTACTACTGTTACTCCAACGAAAGGCGATACTATGACCCAGGTTGAGGAAGGTGGCGGAATTGTTGACCGCAAGACAAAGAAGTCCACCTACGAGGCTGTATATCAGCTCTTCATTAAGAAGAACCAGTCGCAGCCATTCAAGACTATTGATGGTATCATTGAGGGTAACTACCGTTTGGCTATCCAGCCAGAAGACGCCGAGCTTCCTGGCGTTTACATGGGTAATACCACCATCGGTGCCGAGGAGGGCTATACAACAGAAGAAGGTGCTTCCATCACTTATACCCACGCAGCTCTCATCCCAGAGGGTGACGTGGTGGCTAAGACTGTAAACGCAAAGGGTGAGGATGTCTATTGTGCTTACCGCTGGCGTGTCATTACTGCCACAAAGGGAACAGGTGAAAAGTATGCCTTGACTTTCAAGAAGCCGCAGGACGGTGAGACTCCTCCTGCTGAAATCACGGAAACCTACGCAGAGACATAGACACATCCTAATATCCCTTCTGCCGACTGAGGGTTATCAGCCGGCAACCTACCCAAGTAGCTCAGGGGAAGAGCGAGACCAAATAGTCCGTCGCATGAAAATCCAGGGTCTTCAAAAGCTGGTTGAAAGTCGCAGGTTCGAGTCCTGCCTTGGGTGCCAACAATTTAAATTCGAGTGATATGGAAGAGTTAGGAATCATTATATCGAATACGCTCACAGATATGCCGATAGGCTTTGATACTGAGCACGCTCACGTTAGCATCTACCCTACTACACTGGGCATGATGTACCTAACGTCGCAGTTAGTAGATAGCTTGGAACTAGACAAAGAGTTACTTCAAGCTGATCCATTCTTGGAAGCATTGCGAGTTGCAAACACCAAAAGGGAGACATGCTGCAGATTGATTGCATATCACTCACTCAATACAAAGAACGAAATACTAGATTCCAGATGTGTAAGCAAGCAGACGGAGTTAATCTTCAAAGAATGTTCCAACGAGGATATAGCCACTCTCCTCATCATCATCCTTAAGGCTAACTCATACCAGACAATAGCCAAAGAGACAGGAATGGAAGAAGAAGCGAAGCGTATGGCAAAGGTCAACGCAGCAAAGAAGTCGGAGAATAGCTTTATCTTCGGAGGCAAGACAATATGGGGAACACTCATAGACGCTGCTTGCGAAAGATACGGATGGACTTTCGATTACGTGGTATGGGGAATATCGTATAACAACCTGACTCTCATGCTCAAAGACAAGATTACTTCAATCTATCTGTCTGATGAGGAAAGAAAGAAAGCCCATATACCGGCTGTAGGGGAAGAGGTCATAGATGGCAACAACAAGGAGGCAGTCATGAAGGCGGTGATAGAGTCCGAGACCGAGATTTAACCGAAGTCTTCCTGCGCACGCACGTAAAGTTCCCATATCGAACACTCACATTTTGTGTTTCCCCGGCGATTCTTTATAACTGAGTATAAATTCAAGGAAAAATAGAACATTATGCCAAGCATTAAATTCGATACAATAGTCGAGACAGCCAAGGTCGTTTCCGGTTTTCGAGACATTCAGAACGCAGTTCATCAGACTGCTGAGAGGGTTGAGAAGGACGGAAATTCTATTGACGATGTAATCTCGAATATACAGAAAAGTATGAACATTGCCATTGGCGGTTGGAGCATTGGCAAGTTCGTCAATCAGATGATGCAGGTCCGCGGTCAGTTCCAGCAGACAGAAATGGCATTCAAGACAATGTTGCAGTCTGAGGAGAAAGCTGATGCTCTCATGAAGCAGTTGATCCGCACGGCAGCCGTCACACCTTTCGGGGTTGAAGATGTTACAGAGGGAGCCAAGCAGCTCCTTGCGTTCAATGTAGCAGCCGAGGATGTCAACAAGACGCTTATCGGATTGGGAGACGTTGCAGCAGGTATGGGTCTAAACCTTAAAGACCTCGTGATGCTTTACGGCACCACCATCGCCAAGGGCAAGATGGATACGATGGATTTGTACCAGTTCCTCAACCGAGGTATTCCTATCGCAGATGAGATAGCTAAGGTTATGGGTCTTGACGTTACCAATGCCATCAAGGAAGTACAGAAGCAAATCAAGGCAGGCAAGGTTACCAGCGACATCTTCATCCAGGCAATGCAGAATATGTCTGCAGAGGGTAGTAAGTTCGGTGGCTTGATGGAGGCTCAGTCCAAGACTATTACCGGTCAGATAAGCAACATAGAAGATGCCATCGAGCAGATGTTCAATGAGCTGGGCAAATCCCAGGAGGGTGTTATCAATACCGGATTGGGAATCGTTTCCACCCTCGTTGAGAATTGGGAGACGGTAGGCAAGGTGCTTATGACCGTTGTTGCAGCGTATGGAGCATACAAGGCTGCGGTGATAGCGATGATAGCGATAGAGAAGGCAAGGATAGCCATAGGAAGCGCACAAGCTTTCTTGTCTCTCGCTAGGAGTATTTCTTCTGCAAAAGATGCTATGCTTCTTTTCAATATGGCAACAAGTGCCAACCCACTTGGTTTTTTGCTTGGAACTTTAGCGGCAGCGGCAACGTTGTTCATTGCCTTTGGTGATTCCGCAAAAGATGCCAGCACTATAACGGATAAGTTTGGAGAAGATGCAAAGAAGGCAACTTCTCGCGTAAACTCGCTTCTCAGTGTTATTGATACGTTAGGTGAAAAAACAAATGATCAGGCAAAAAAGTCGAAAGTTTACAAGGATGCAGTAAATGAGCTGGCTTCCATTTATTCCGAATATGGCATACAGATTAGTAAAATCAAGGAAGATGAAAGTAACCTTGTAGATGTTAAGAACGAGGAAATACAGAAATCAAAGGAACTGGTTGAGCAAATTAGACTGGAATCTTCAGAACGCAACAGAGCGAATGCGATTAGCCAATTAAATGAAGAGTACAACAAAAAAGTTACTGATGCACAGGATGCTTTTATGGAAAGGCTGAAAGATGCTTATGGTGACGAGGGTATGGGCATTGGTGTAAAGATACAAGACCTAGTTTCTGATGACGTGTTGAAGCGACTTGATCAGTATCGTAACAACATGAGAACCCTTAACAAGGATTCCGAGGAATACAATAAGTCACTTCAAGCTTACCTAGCCCTTAGAAGACGGTTGGCAGACTCAGCGGCTGCCGCAGCAAAGAGCTTTGGTAAGCAGTCAGATGAAGCCCGCTTGGAGATGACGAAATACGTTGATATCCTCGAAGATGCTCGTACAACGTATAATAATCAAACAAGTGCAGTTCGCAAGGCAGCTGATGCCACTGAGGACTTTGGTAACAAGTCTGCATCTACCAAGGATAGAATAAACGCTTTGCAGAAGCAGCTCCAGGGTGCCGGTGAGGATGTACACGTCCTCTACAACCGTGTCAAGGAGTTCATGCAGAACTATGGTGTTAATGACGTAAAGTTCAGAATACAATTCGATGCCGAGATTCCTTCATGGATGAATAACATGGATGTTAAGGAGTTGGGCAAAATGGGAAGATGGTTCTCTGCGTTGGCACGCGATTTAGGAAACAACAACAAGTCAGGTGCCAAAGTCAACGGCAAGTGGATGTCAACCAAAGATATCGCACAGCGAGGATGGAATTATACCAATGCAGCCAACACCAAGCAGACCAAGGCAGAAGACGATGCTAAGAAGAAGCGGCGTGAGAAGGAAGAGGCAGAAACCAATGCCAAGAAGAACGCTTCCAAAGCCAAGAAAGCAGCCGCCGATGCCAAGAAGCAGGCAGAAGACCGCAAGAAGGCCCAGAAGGAACTGAATGAGGACTTGAAGCAGCTGCAGCAGGATAATATCGACACTGATATATCTCAGATGCAGGAAGGCACGGAGAAGAAGCTTGCTCAAATCAAGAACGACTATGCCAAGCGCAAAGCCGAGATTGACAAGCAGGAAGAAGAGTTCAAGAAGAAAAACAAGGAAGCTGGCAAGAAAGTAACCCTTACCTCTGCTCAGTCCGATGCTCTCAATAAGGCTAGAGACCTCGCTACCCAAGAATACAACAAGAAGCTTGATGAGGTCAACAGGGAAGCCCTCACCTCTATGCGCGACTACTTGAAGGAGTATGGTTCACTCTATCAGCAGAAACAAGCCATTGCCGAGGAATACGAAGAGAAGATTGCCAAGGCTCAGACGGAAGGCGAGAAGAAGACGCTCCAACAGGAGAAGAAAAAAGCACTCGCCAACTTCGACTACGAAAGTATCTCTATGGGCATTGATTGGAAGGGTCTGATGAGCGGTGTGGGCAATATGGGCAAGGAAATGCTTAAGCCTATGCTCGAAAAGTTAGACGCTTACACCAACACAGATAAATTCCAGCAAGCCGATACTCAGACACAGCAGAAGGTTGTTGACCTCATGCAGGAGATTCGCACTTATCTCGGAACTGATCAGAATGCAACATGGCAATCGCTTGCAACGTCAATCCAGAACTTCAATATGGCAGTTGCCGACTATCAGCAGTCTGCGGAAATGGAGCAGCTTATACGAAAAGAGTATGAGCAATCAAAGATTGACTTGAAGCAAGGAAAGATTTCGAAAGAAGCTTTTGATAATTTCAAGCAGACTGCGGATGATGCAAGCATGGCAACAGCCAAAGCCAAAGAGAAAATGGAAGCTTTAGGCATTACCGTAAACTCTGCTACAGATGCAGTCAAAAACTACACATCTGGTCTAACTGCTACACTCAATAAGCTGATAACTTGGAAAGGTAATGAAGGTTTCTCTGAGCTTCAAGGTGCGTTCGGAAACGTTGATGTCCTGAAAGGTGCTCTCGATACCACTCTTTCATCTATGGCAGATGGGGCAGCGAAGACTATTGGTACAGGGTTATCAAAAACTATTGGAGATACGCTTGGCTCGATTGGTAATGGTGTTGAAGGTATGCTTTCCAAAGGGCTCGGTTCCGTTATAGGAATTGTTGCGCAGATACCAAAGCTGATACTAAATATTGCTGACTCTATCAAGAATTTTGTAACCGGAATACTCAATTCGTTTACGGATTTACTGAAGTTTGAATGGCTGTCAGACTTAGTTGTCAGTATCACGAATGCCGTAGGGAATCTGATAGATGCCATCTTTGACCTACCAGAAAACTTATATAAGGCTCTTGAAGGGATTGTGGTTGAAGGTGTCGGGGGAATGCTTGACACTTTAGTAGGAAGATTAGGGAATGTGTTATCATTCGGCGCTTTGTCTTCGAAAGGTCCATCAGATTGGTTCACCAACTCGAATGCCGAAAAGGTTCAGAAGACTATTGACAGACTGACGGACAGAAATGAACTCCTGCAGCAATCAATCGAGGATTTGACTGACGCAATGGAAAATGCTTACGGTTCAAAGGCAACCTCATACTATGAGCAAGCCTACAAGAATCAGCAGGAGACGAATCAGAACTACCTCGACATCGCAAAAGCGCAGGCAAGCTATCATGGTTCGCACAAATCATGGAACAAATATTGGGGTGGCTTCGGTAGTGACGAGATGGATTGGATCAAGAAGAATGTCAAATCAGACTTCAATGGCGACCTCTTCTCCCTTAGTCCAGAGGAAATGAAGCTCCTCCGTGGCAACGTTGCCATCTGGGAGCACATCGAGAACACTGGCAAGGGTAACTATGGTGGGCGTCTGACGGAGAAGTTGAATGACTACATAGACCAAGCAGGCAAGCTGGAAGAGTTGTCAGACAAGCTGAAGGAAAACCTTACGCAGATTTCCTTTGACAGCATGAAGGATAGCTTCATATCAGAACTCATGGATATGAGCAAGTCAGCGCAGGACTTTGCAGACGATTTCTCTGAAATGATGCAGAAGGCTCTTCTCTCCTACTCGATGGAAGACCTCATCAACGGAGACTTGAAGAAACTCTACGATGATTGGGCGAAGGCTATCAAGGACAACAATGGCAAGCTTACCGAAACAGACATAGAAGCATTCAACAAGCGTTACGATGATATAGTCCAGGAAGGCTTGAAGAGACGTGATGATTGGGCAAAGGTAACTGGATACACCGGTTCTTCATCCTCATCACAGACCGCAACAAGCGGAGGATGGGCATCTATGGGGCAAGATACCGCAGACGAGCTGAATGGTCGCTTCACCGCCCTGCAGATAGCAGGTGAGTCCATCGCTCAGAACATGACTACCACCATATCTCAGATGGAGAGCATCGTTACACTCGGAATCTCAACCAATGGAGCAGTATTGGAGATTAGAAACATGATGATTATGACAAACAGTTACCTCGAAGACATCGTGAAGTATTCAAAGCTTACCTACAATGACTTCGGAACAAAGCTGGATGACATGAACAGAAGATTAAAGGATATTTGACCTCTATAGGCTTTTCGCTTGTCAGACCTTACAACTATACTCAAAAATAGCAAAAGTGGCTCACAGCGAAGCCTACGGGGTTATTTAATGATTAAATAGTTATGCTTAATGGACAACTTTACATCAATGGCAAGGATGCCTACCTTACGTGGGGCATCTTCCTAGACGAAACCGCCCTCAGCACGCTCATGACCCCTGCACCAAACAAGGAGTTCATCAGCAACAAGTATCGCTCAAAGGACGGAAAGTCAGTTATCAAGCACAATCCAAGACTGGATGAAAGGGAGATAACGCTGCCGTTCAATATGACCGCCAAGGACTCAGATACGTTCTTGACGAACTATGCTAGGTTCTGCGAGGAGGTTCTTGCCAAGGGAGAGTTGGTTATCCGCACCCGATTCCAGCCTAATGTGTGGTATCGGTGCATCTATCTCTCCTGCACTCAGTTTAGTCAGTGCATTCGGGAAATGGCAAAGTTCAGCTTAAAGCTCAACGAGCCAGACCCTAGTGACAGAGGTGAAACAAGTAAATATACAAGCTAATGATTCAGATTAAGAGAAATAACAAGGTATTCTTCACATTAGAGGACTTCGGTGAGGGTTCTAAGCTGTCATATCAGCTTATGGACCACCACTACATCATCTTGAAGTTCACTACGGCTACTCCTATCTATTTCGAGATTGGGGACTCCGTAGAGATTCCCGACTTCGGCTACTTTGAGCTTACATCATCATACTTCCCTAAGCACAATGATAGTGATGGCTACGACTACGAAATGCAGATGGATGCCTACTATATGTCTTGGAAGAATAAGATTTGCAAGTATCGCCCTCAGCACGGAGCCAACGAGACCTCCTTCAACCTCACCACAACGGTAGGCGTACACATGAACGTTATACTCGGCAACCTAAAGGCACTAGGTCTTACGTATAATGGCAAGGATTTCTCTGTTGACTACACTACATACAACAACAAGGCTTTCGATGTTCAGAAGAGATTCTTGATCGAGTACGGTTCTATCAGCATTCTTGATGCTCTCAACGCTATCTGTTCTGAAGACGCACTCAACTGCGAGTGGTGGATAGATGGCTCTATTATATACCTTGGATATTGCGAAATGGAAGGGCAGGCAACATTCGAACAGGATGTTAATGTTCTGTCTATGTCCTATTCGGAATCTAAGTCAACTTATATCACGAGACTGTACGCATTCGGCTCAGATAGGAATATCCCGAAAGGATATTTCACTGGTGCCGATGCGGACGTCACCACTGATGGTGTAGCTACCGATTACCTCATGCTCCCTAACAAGGAAGTGGATAGTGATGGTTTTTATGCCAAGGATGGCTATCTGGAGAACGTGAATGTCGTAAAGAACGATAAGCAGGCTATCGAAGGTGTCGTGATGTTTGAGGATGAATACCCGAAGGTGGAAAGTACAGTCAGCAGTATCAAGACATATGATAGCACAGTTGATAATGAAGACGGAACGAAGACTACACAGACGTTTTGGCAGGTCACTTCTACAGACTCTTTCACTAATAGCTTCAAGGAGAGTTGGATAAAAAGTAACCTCACTTTAGGCATCAAGTTCACTAGTGGTGCTCTCATGGGTATGGAGTTCGATGTTAGTTTCAAGGTTATTGACAAGGTTAACTACTTCGAGATAGTGGCTAATGACACTTACGGAAGAACACTCCCCGATGGTGTCATGTGTCCGAAGGTTGGTGATAAGTACTTTCTGTTCAACTGGGACGCAACCAAGATTACTGATACGGACCTCATCCCTACTGCTCAGTTATCTCTGTTCGATAGAGCGAAGCAGTACTATCTGAAGACCATGATCAGCAACTCAAACTTCACCTGCACGATGGATGGCGATAAGTTCTACAATGACGGGACATACGATTACCATCCTCTCGGTGAACAGGTAAAGCTGATTAATGATATGTTTGCGCAGGTGGATGCGGATGGCAAGCACTACCGAAACTCTCGTATCATCGGAATGGAGATACCTTTGGATATTCCTTACGACCACCCTCAGTACACAGTAGGCGAAAAGGCTGCAACAAGCCGGTTGGGTAAGTTGGAAGACAAGGTTGATTCCATCAAGGTGAATGGAATGCAGATAAATGGCGGCAATGGTGGTGGCGTCTATGTAATAGGCATGAACGACTCAACACCACCTACAGATAGTAATGTTCTATCAGCAAGAAAGTCAATTAATTCTTTCGTTTCCAAGCTGTTTGATGATGTAGTAAAAGGATTGATTACTTTTGAACAGGGTATTAAGTTGGGTGCAGAAACCATGTGGAAGATTACTTTGGATGGAGTAGCTGAGCTTAGGAAACTGATAATATACGAAGATGTAGAAGTTAATGGTAGCACACGACTCGGTTTAAACGGCACGAATACCGAGTTCGGAGTTTACGAAACAGACTCTACAGGTGCAAGGATTCAAGTAAAGAAAGATGGAACTTCGATAGCTGAGTTTGATTATATCACTATCCGTCGTGCTGCTCAATTCCGAGATATTACCATCCGTGAGCTTCGTCATATAGGTGGCGAGTTGGCGATAACTCCTGCTGCAATGGTATGTTCAAAGGTCGAAAGACTTAACTCTAACGGAGAAGTTATAGCTGACAAAGATAACACAGAGCCATCCTCATTTAAATGCTATTTTGAAACCAAAGATAGCGATGAAGGAAGCAATAAGGTGTTTAATTATTTTCGTCCACTCGACCAAGCGAGATGTCAGCAGTTTGATATAGTAGCAGACGGAAGCAAGAAAACGAGATATTATTGGCGACTTGTCATGTCTGTTGGTGAGAATTACATTGTACTTTCTAATTTAGCTAATGGAGGTATGGATTCCCTAACTACCTCTGAACCTTTAGTTGGAGATAATATCGTTCAGCTCGGTTATCAAGGTAGCGATGACCCGAACAGGCAGTCAGCTATTATACTCTCATCTACATCAGATGATGCGCCAAGTCAGAAGATGTATCAGGGAATATCATCATTCTCCCTTGATGGTTGTCTGGTTAAAGATGAGGGGTATGATGCGGCAACTGGTGTATTCCATTGCAACATTTATGGCGACAGTTATACCGGAGATAAAGATGGTAAGAGTTTTTTCCAATACGACTCTAATAAGAAAGAGGCTACCTTTAAGGGTAAGATGATTTTCAATTCAGAATCAAAACTGCCTGATGGCTCATCGGTTAATAATATTGCGAAGAAAGACGATTTGAAGGATTTGAATATCAAAAGCGGTAATCTCTTGCGCAATACGTCCTTCTGCGGCGACTATGAGAGTATTGATATATCCGCAGATACTGAAATCTCTGAGGATAAGGAAACGTTTTCAGAGAAGCTGAAATATTGGACGATGGAGAATGCAAGTGTGATTGACACCGAAGACTCTACAAGTGGAAAGGCAGTACGGATAGGCGGAACATTATCTCAGCAACTTGCCCAACCATTATTGGCTGGTAAGGCATACGTGCTTTCATTCAAAGGCAAGGGTACGACTGTTAGGGTAAGTGTCGGTGGTGAAACGCAGGATGTAGATATGACTTCATCTTTCGAGCGATACGAGTTGCATATCACTTGTTCTGATACAGCAGACGATGTATTATCTACATTCTCCATGGTTAGTACGAATTGTACTGTGTGCGAAATCATGCTTTCCTACGGCAAGCTTGCCCCTGCTTGGTCTCCATCGTATTCAGATAATGATAAGTCGATGGCAGAGTTTCAGAACATGAAGTTTCTTACTGATGCCATCACGCAAGGTTCTACAACCATCGACGGTGGCTTAGTCATGTCTCAGCAGTTCAAAGTAGGTAACTTCCGAGACAAGAAGATGATCAAGGAAACTGGCGGAATGTCCGGCTACTACAACGACGATGATTCTCCTTACCTCTGGGGTGGTGGAACACTCGAACAGGCTATCTACACCATTCAAAAGTACAAGGACAATCCGAATTACGAGCCTACTGCCGAGGAACTCAACAATCTCGCTAAATTCGTTGTCACACACGGCGGTAGAGCCATTCTCACCGACATCATCCTGCGAGGCATTATCTACGCCGAGGGTGGAGTTATGAAGTCTATCAAGTCGCCGAATGGCAACTTTGAGATTGATGAAGAAGGAAATGCCAAGTTCAAGGGTGATAGTGAGTTCGGTGGCAAGCTGGTTGGTGTGATTGGAAGCTTCAAGAGGCTCAATTGTGTCAATAATAAAGGCGATGTCGTGGGAAGCATTGAATTTGGAAGCGATGGAAGGATGTGGTTCGATGGTGATATGTTTAGCCAAGGTTACAATAAAAAGGAGGACCGCAGCAACAGATTTTACACATCAGACGTGTGGTGCAGAGGAATGTTTGGACATCGTTCCAAGACGATGGCGATAGTCAAACAGGACTTGATGAAAGTCTTTACAAGGGGCACGGGTAAAGAACCAGTCGAGCATAAACTGACGCAGGGAATGACAGCAAGCAGCAACACTTATTACGAGATACCGCTCTTTGCGCCTGGTGGCAATGACGACACCGCTGGTATGCCGATAGATGTAATCCTTTTCAACAATACAGCGGACTACTATTATTCATTCGAGGGCATGGACGATGGCAAGGAGTGGCGAGTGATTAACGGAAACGACCATCAGACTATACATTTCTGCGACATTGGAGGCTGGCATGAGCTGAAAGGTGGCGCAAGCGTGAATTGCATATACATACCCCCAGAATTCCTTACCCCAGTACCTTCATCCAGTTCGATTGGCCGAGGTGTGTTCTGGACTGGTGAGACAGACATGAATTGGAATGGAAATGGCAAATGATAATGATTAAGAATATGGAACAATTAAACAAAACGCCTACTACGGGCAAATTTGGTGATGTAGCAAAAACGATCGACACCAATTTCGGCTTGATTGTCACAAAGCTCATGGAACTGAGTGAGGCGAGCAAGGCGAAGGAGATGAATTGCGGTTTCTATTCATCAGAGACTGAGTTGAAAACCGCTTACCCTAATCCAGATAAGGGTATGATGGCTTATGTAGGCAGCGGCACTGACTATACCGTCTATCGTTGCAAGGTAGATGGTACGTGGACTGCTACCAGCGAGACCTTCAAGATAAACATCTCGGTAGATTTATCCACTTATGCTACCAAGGAAGCTTTGGCGCAAGTCAAGGGTTCGGTGGATAATCTGCTGCTGGGTGCGGTGTATGGCGGTATCGCTACAAGAACCACCAATCCTGGCACTCCGAAAACAAAGGTGTTCTATCTGCCTACCGAGGTAGGTGAATATCCTAACTTCAGCAAACTCTCTGTAGTAGAAAATGAAATCGCCTTCCTTTATTTCGATGGTAGGAATTGGACGAAGCATTCCGTCGATTTCTCATCCACTATTACCGAAATCAAGGAGAAAGCAACCACTGCTTCTACTGATGCAAGCAATGCGTTAAAAAAGGCAGAGGCGGCTGGCAAGGCATCTGCTACTAATAAGCAGAACTTAGACAATGCGGTAGAACGTATCGGTACGCTGGAAGATAGTGTGAATACAATCAATACAAATATGCCTAAAATGATTTGTATGACAGAGACTGCATACGAGGCTTTGGAAAAAAAGGAAGCCGATACTTATTATATGCTCACGGAAGAATAATAGATATGGCTTATGATTATCATAAACGGAAAAGAGATAACTGCTATAAATCTTGGCAAGAAAGCCGTGAATGCAGTTTATAAGGGGTCAGTCTTGATTTGGCAAGCAATACGTTCTTGTTTTGGCTTAGGATATTGGGATGACGATAAACCTTGGCTCGACGAGGATGCTTGGCAGGACTAAACTTTTAAAGGTAAAAAGGTAAAAAAGTAAAAAGGTAAAAAGAGCATTCTTGCTCTTGAGTAAAAATATAAAAGATAAATTTATGGCAAAGAATGTTATTGATCAAGTACTGGAGAATATTTTTGGTCCTTGGCAAAACTATAAAGGTAGCCGAGTGAGGGAAGCTATTCAGAAGGCTCTCAAGGATGACGACCTGCTTATCCAGCAATTACAGAGCGGGAAGGGTTCTTATATGGTGTATCTGGGTACAGATGCAGCTACAAATATCGCTACGGTGGCGCTATTTGCTTCTGCTGAAACTTATGGTATCTATAAGGCTGACCCTGACAATCATGCTGACCTTATACTCTCAAGTGTAGAGATACCTTTGGGTACAGGCGGCGGTTCGGCAGAAGCATCTACCATCGTAAAACTCACAAATATGGGTGCAAAGTCTATCACGGCTACCAAGGACTCAGACCTTGTGGCAAAGATACGCTTTACTTCCCAGCTTTACGACCCATCCGTTCCTGGAGGTAGTGTATCTGATACAAATGAGGAAGGTACGCTCTTGATAGAAACCAGAATGCAGAATGCTTCGGAATGGAAGGTAGCGGCTAATATCGCTATCAACTCTCAGGAGGCAGCTAACACAAGTGCGTACACAGAGATAAATCTTGCTCCTTATTGTGTGGATGGTACTCAGTCAGTTCGTATGATTGCGACGGGTACAAGCTCGCATAAGAGTACGCCTTATGTCATCATTACGGTTACAAAAACCAATATCCAGATAAAATTTCAGACTAAATGGCAGAATCCTTTCGAGTACAGAGCCGTTGCTCCGACTATCTCCGTTCCGTTGACAATTACGGGTACAATCAGTAAGGTACTGCATCTGAAAGTTTCTTCTTCTGACGGGAAGTATTCTCGCACATACGACTATAGTATTGGTACGGCTACATATACTGAAACTCCATATATTGCATACATCGACCATCCGAAAGCGCATGGAATTTATAATATCGAGGCATGGATTACATCAGGCGATAACGTCAAAACCGAATCCGTATCACAAAACATTATGTGTACGCTATCGGGCAATACTACTCCACTTCTTGTACTCAACAACATCGGTACATTCCAGAACTGGAGCAGCGTACAGGCGTTTGACTATGCGGTATTCAATCCAAAGGCTGACAATACGGATATTGCTTTCGTACTTACTAATTTAGAGTCTAATAGCGTAATATATAGCGAGAGTGTGCAAAACGTTCCTGCTGGAGTTATCAAGTCCCTGATTTTCGACCTTGAAGTAGAAACAGAGGATAATGTCAATTTCCCTGCATCGATGTCGTTCACTTCTGGGCAGGTTGTTCTGCGAGAACCATTGCGTGTAGTAGTGGATAATAGTGAGAATTTTGCGCCTACATCGGGAGCAGACTTCTTCCTCAATCCTAAGAAACGCAACAATAGTGAGAGCGAACCTAATACCATCGTTAATGCTGTTAATAATCAGCAGGTGAAATCCACCTTCGAGGGTTTTTCTTTTATTAGTGATGGTTGGATTGTCGATGCTAATACGAATGCTCGTTGCTTGCGAGTCTTGGATGGCTCTAAGGTCAACATCAATTATGATGCTTATTCTGACGATACGCCTCTACAGGGATTGACTATCGAAATTGACTTTGCGACACGCAATGTAACCGATGAGAATGGTATTTTGTTCAAAATGGGAACACCTTCTACCGTTGACAGTCATCTGGTTGGCTTTTGGTTGAAGGCGCAGGAGAGCTGCATGATGACAATGGAGAAGCGTGTAGAGGGTTCGCAAAACTGGACTTACTCTAAGGAGACTCGTACTCATGTGGCTATCAATATCGTTCCTAACCTCTATAGTCAGGGTGTTAACTATGTGCGTGTATTCATCAACGGCATTATCAGCCGAGAGTTTGTCTATTCCGATAACGATGCGTTTTGGCAGTCAGTAGGAGGAACTAAGAAAACGGGCGGTATCGTGATTGCGCCTCAAGGTTCGGATATTGATATTTATGGTTTGCGTATCTACAAGAAATCCCTTTCCGCTACGGATATTCGTCAGAATAGACTTTCTTCCTTTGCCACTATCGGTGAAAAGAAGGCTTTCAAGGAGAAGAATGACATCTTAGGTGAGAGTGGTTTGATTTCTTACTCTAAGGCATACACCAAATACAACACCCTGCTATATAAATGTGCAGTGCCATCGCTCAAGTCGCCTACGGCTGTTGTGGGCGACATCGTTATTCATAAAATTAATGACAAGGCGCATAGTGGTACGCTCTATAATATGAACCTGAAAGGACAGGGTTCTACCTCAAAGAAATACTGGGCTTGGAATATCCAAAGCGACTTCAAACGTGAGGATTCCAAGTGGGTGGATGAAAATCTTGTGGACCACGGACAATGCTATCAGAACGCCGACGGACTGCCTCTTGCCAAGAAACTGGTAGATAAGCGCAACTGGGCTTCATCGCCTCAGTCGCACAAGATGGGTGCTACCAAGCTCTACAATGACCTCTACAAGGAGGTGGTAGGCAAAAATGAGATTACCAGCATCGAGGGTATGGAGAATTGCCGTGTGGCGGTATATGAAGATCCATTTCTTGTATTCCAGCAGACTGAGAACGATAGTGAACCTGTATTCATCGGTTTGGGTACTTTCGGTTCGGGTAAGGCAGATAAGCCTACCTTTGGCTACGACAAGACTAAGACTCCCGATATGCTGATGATTGAGGGTTCTGACAACAACCCTCGTCTTACCAAGCATCAGGTGCCTTGGATTCCAGGCGACGTGAACTACAGTGAGGAAGAGGAAGGCTATGTCTATGCTGGCACTACCTCATGGGATTATGGTTTGGGTAATCGAAATTCTATCTCCCGCTTCATCGAGGCATTCAACTTTGTGTATTCTCATACCAACAGACTGAAACCGTTTAATGGAACATTCACACAACTGAAGGAGGCGAAAGGCTTGGATATTAGCTACTGCTACTGGGTAACTAAGGAAGAAACGGGTTCTGAGCGATATGATATGTATCGCTATGATGAGATAAACAAGACTTGGGTGGCTGGTGGAACTACGAAGTCTGAGGCTGGTGTGTATGCCACTCTGAATGTGAAGACACAGACTGCCAACTACATCAGCGACGATTTTACCAATCATGAGACCTACCTTGAGTGGGAAAAAGTGAATGAGGACTTTATTAACGCCCGCAGAAAGGAGTTCGCAGAGAAGATTACAACTTACTTGCACAAGAAGGATATTCTGTTCTTCATTTGCATGATGAAGTTGTTAGCAGCTTGCGACAATAGAGCCAAGAATACCTATTTATGGGTGTTCAGCTCCACATCACTGATCCGTGCCTTTCAGGATGACCTCGACTCCATCCTGCCTTTCGATAATCAGGGTAAGCTGACAAAGCCGTATTGGGTGGAGGAACACGATTTTGACACTTCGTTAGGCAAGAACTACTGGAACGGAGAGGATAATGCGCTTTATAACCTGTTGGAGGAATGTTTCCCTACCGACCTTCGTTCTACCATGAAGGAGATACTGAGCGCAATGGCTCGTCTGGGTGGCGGTACGGTACAGGGCTGCTGGGAGAAGTATTTCATGTCAACATGTCAGTATTTTCCTGCCGTGGCTTATAACGAGTTCGCACGTATCGGTTATGAATATGCCCACTATCAGATGGTGAACGGCAACTACAACAATGATACCGACCCTATCACGCAGTCACTTGGTTCGCAAGAGGAAGGTGAGCGCCAGTGGTGTAAAGATAGAACCATCTACATGAGCAGCTATGCTAAGTATGGCGAGTTCGACCCTGGTAGTCCTTTGGGTGGAAACATCAACTATCGTTCCACCGAACAGATGGAGGTGAAGTTTAACCTCATGGCAGCTATGTGGATATACCCTGTCGTCACCATCGGTCAGAGTACCATCCTTGACGGCAAGAGAGTGAAGGCTGGAGAGTCGGTAACGGCTACTGGTGTCACCGACAGCAACACGCAGAACATCGTTTGCGGCGTGAACTATATGAGTGACATCGGTACATGGTACGACAAGCCAGCCAATGAGACCTTTGCGTTTAATGGTAGCCGTGTGCGTAAGCTGATAGCCGGTACTGACAACAAGAGTGAAATCCATCTGAAGGCTACCTCATTGCTGGTAGGTTCCATGAAATCGCTCCGCACACTGGACATTCACAATCTGAGTACGGTTTCGGGCAGCATGGACGTGTCTGCCAACGTGCGTTTGGAGTCGGTTGACGCAAGAGGCACCTCCTTAACTGGTATCACCCTGCCGCAGCAGGAGTTCCTTACCACCGTGAAGTTGCCATCCACCCTCACTACCCTGCATCTTGACGGACAGCGCAGACTGAGTGTTCTCTCCCTTGAGGGCTACGAAAAGCTACAGAAGGTGTATATCAACCAGGACACCTGTCCTAAGATTGCGGCACTCGACATCGTGAACAACCTGAAAGCGCAGAGCAAGAACCTTTCCTCGCTTACGATATTGGGCATCGACTGGACGGATGTATCTGCCGAAACCCTTTCCTTCTTGCTGGATAAGAAGGCAAAACTGACTGGTAGAGTTACGCTATCAGAAAGCGTATCGGTAGATGCTACCTTGAAGATGCGCATGGTAGGTATGTGGGGTAATATTGACGATGAAAAGAATGCACTCTACGTGTCATACAATAAGGTAAAAATCAAGAGCGCATCGTTGAAGGGTTATAGATACTTTGCGAAAGAAGGCAATTATACTTTGAAACTATATACCATACCTGTGGCTGGTAATGACATCGTGTATGTGTCATGGAAGATGACAGAAACTCCTCTTGCTACTATCGACCCGAAGACGGGCATAATCACCGTAACCGAGGCGGGTAGCCGTGAGAATGACGACAAGGCGACAGTGACGGTCACTCTTCAACTGTCGAGCGGTAAGACCTTGGAGGCGACGACTGACGTATATTTCTATGCCTATCAAGCGAAGCTTGGAGACTATATCTTTGCCGATGGAACTTACGGCAGTGACCTGAGCTTTTCTACCTCTATCCCTATCGGTGTTATTTTCTACATCGAACCAAAGAAACGTGAATGGGCGATTGCGGTAGCCTTAAAGGACTATGGATTAAGAGTATGGGGACTCTATAACAGTACTACCGATGCGAATAATGGTATGAATGGCATCAAGTTAGGCAGTAACTCTAGCTACGATGTATATAATCTACCATTGTTGCAGGAGTACACTAACAGAGTGGATGTATCTGACTCCACGATGCGTGACGAGAGTAATACCGCTAATGATGGGTTTAAGGAATATACTGTTCTTAATTCAATCAGTGATATTGGTTTTGAGGAAATCACGCAGAGTATGTGGGACACCAATGTAGGTCATACTACTCTCAGCGAGTACTTTGAACGTGTAGGATTGAATGTGAATGACATGATTGCTCGTGGTCAGCTTAATACCCTCAAGATTATTGCTCACAGAGACTACATCTTGCAGGATACCAACGTACATCTGGATATCCCAAAGGCGACGCCAGAAAAGACATTGGCACAAAGTCTTACCGAATGTATCAAGAAAGTACAAGCCGAGCATGGCAATGCACAGAAGTATCAGCAGTATTACTATCCTGCTGCCAGCTATTGCAATGCCTATGTTCCTGAACTTGATAAGGATACTGAAACGTTAGCAGAGCCGTTTACTGAGGGTCATTGGTTCCTGATGTCTTCGGGCGAGATGGCAAGATGTAGTTGGTATGCGATGAAGGGATACAATGTCGGTGTTGCTAATAATATCTTTGCGCAGGCTAAGGCAGATCTTCGCTTCGAGGCATTCTCGAGCATTCAGTACTGGACGTCTTCGGAGTTTTCCGAGTTTAATTCTTGGAATCTGAATCCTGTTAGCGGGGAGGCAAACCTCTACTTCATCAAGTACCAAGATAGTCGGTTGAGACCAGCGGTCGCATTCAAGCTGTAGGCTTGGTTTTAATCAATAAGATTTTAAAAATGTATTAAATATCAATTAATCAAAATAGAAATTTATGGATAATGAGTTTATGCATGACTCACAGATTGTGATAGGCAATGACTGTGGAAGATTTGTTGTTAGCGTAAAGGTAGGCATGGGAAGCGAGGATATGGTCACGCTGCCCGTAGCCGTATGGAACTATGGGGCAATAGTATCAGCCCTCATCAGACATAAGTACTCAGAAAGTGAGGTAGAGGCAATAGTCAGCAACTCTCTTATGCTTATTCAGAATCCTTCAAGTGTAAGTGAGGAGGAATCCAACGAGAAGATGAATGAGTTCAATGAGTTTCAAGAGTATAGAGAGAAGTGCAAGGCAAGAGCCAAAGAACTTCTCCCCATCGGTGAGACAATGGGACTAAAGGAAATATAGTTCTGTGTATTGTATGATAAGAAATATATTAAAAGTAAACAAGCGAGACTGGATTGGTCTTGCTTGTTGGCTGCTTATCAGTATATTGGTAGGTCTGCTTGCTTTGCCAGTAATGGTAGGTAGAGAGATATACCAATATAAGCACTATCACTTGGCAAAGTTTGAGTGGGAAGATATTGTGAGGTATTCCGTAGTAATCTTACTCGGTAGTATTATTAATTACTTAATTTTAGATTCATTATTATGAGACAGATAAAAAGAATTTTCGTTCATTGTACCGCTTCTTCTCAGAAGTGGGGAGTAAAGGAACTGTTGGCAGAGTTTAAGGCGAAGGGTTGGAGAAATCCAGGCTATCACAAGGTGGTAACGGAAGATGGTGTTGTGCATCAGTTGTTAGACATCAGCAAGGTTAGTAACGGCGTGCAGGGCTACAACTCTACTGCTATCAATATTGCATACGTAGGTGGCATTGATAGCAAAGGTAAGCCTATCGACAACAGAACGGAGGCTCAGAAGGTAGCTCTAAGGTCGTTGCTTGTAGAGTTGCATCGCCAATACCCTCACGCAACCATCATGGGGCACAGGGATATTTGGGGTAGCGACCCAAGAAAATGGAAGAAATGGTGTCCTTGTTACGACGCAAAATCGGAATATAAGGATATAAAATAAGGGATGGCTCATCAAACACTGATATACGAAGAATTTGCTTACAGATTGTTACTTTTACAAAACTTAACTTTAAAATTTTGCTCAAAATGGATATTTTTGTGCAGAATTGTTTATTTTTGCAGCACTTTCCTTATTATTAAGAATAATGAACTAAGAACAAATAATAAAAACAAAAGGAGAAGAATTTATGACTAAAGAGGAAGAAGATGAAGTCCAACGGTTAGTTCAATCAGTCGGTGTTGTACAGTTGTCAAGAGTAATGTTTAAGGACATGGACGTTAGCGAAATGATAAACGTCATTATCCTTGCAGGTAGAGGCTACAGCATAAAGCTACTCACTTGGTTTAAGTATTATTGTGAAGTGATGCCTCTGTTTATCATGCTTTTTCATATTGCATGCATGGTAACATTTGCGTCTCATGAAAATGAAATGTGCGTATGGTTTAAGGAGAATTGGGTATCGGCAGCATTTATCTATTTTTCCGTTTACATCCATCCGCTTGTGCTTATAATTGCTAGCAGATTCTTTTGGCTCTGCTACAGATGGCGTATTCCGATGATCATCTACCTATTTGGGATAAATGCTATTCATATTGTATACTGGAATGTTTTTACCACCAACGAAATGGTGGAAGCTAATGTTGTAATACTTGTAATGACCATTATATTTTATGTATATGGTTTTGCCGATAAGTATTTCTCAGGCAAGGGCTGTCAAAGTTTAATCTCTAGATTATAATGATATGGGAAAGTTATTTGGTTATCACACCTTGGGAGTGTTATTAAAATCGTTGTCTGACTCTTGCTTTCGAGCAGACGAGCAAGAGAAGAGAGGGGAGAAGGTAACTGCTTGCGGAATGAGTAGCGATGAGATAGAAGACCTTTGTGAGAACTATCTGCCGTATGCTCTCAATCCGATGATGAGCACAGAGGAGGTCAAAGAGAAGCTTCACGTTTCTGATGCTACACTCAATCGTATGGTTGCGAGAGGCGACATTCCTAACGGAGAATGCAAGAAGCGAGGGCACACCCGATATTTTAAGAAGTGGGATATTCTTCACTATATTAAGAGTAAGAGAGGTAAGTGATTGCCTCTCTTTTTTTGTTATTTGCATTGATTTCGATGCTTTTAAAAATACAATATTTCGAGGAAATTATATACAATTATATACAATATTTCTTCAAAAATATATATGCGTTTATATGAATGCATAAAGTTTTGCACTTTTTCGCAATAACTATTTGATGATTAAATATTTTATTGTATATTTGCAGCATTATTGTTTAATCATCAAATAGTTATCTTATGGCAGATAGAATTAAAGATATTTTCGTTGGAGTAGTTCTTGCAATCCTCGCTTATCTAAAACCGATAGAAGGTGAGCTATCTTCGCTTATGATCGTATTCACCCTCAACTTTGTTTTTGGCTATCTTAGCGGCATGATTGCAAAAGGAGAGAACTTTAAGTTGAAGAAAGCAGTTGTGTGCATCGGTCACGCTACCGTGTTCTTCGTTCTTTGTGCAGCAGTATATGCAATCGGACGATTCAAAGGACAAATGGAAGGTTCCGTTCAATGTGTTTCCTTTATTTCGTATCTAGTATTGTGGTTCTATGGATGTAATATTCTGAAGAATTTGAAACTGATTTTTAAGAAGGGGACTCCTCCATGGTATGTAGTGAGTTTTCTCTACTATCTCATGAGATTCAAATTTATTGAGAAAATACCATATCTGACAGCTTACTTTAATTACGCAGAAAAGGAGGAAAAAGTATGATGGTAAAGATTATTTTAGCAATTATTGTTATGGCGTGTGTTATTGCGTTTGGTTGCTTAATTCAAGGTAACAATTATAATAAGGAGGAGTAAGTTGAATCCGTCAAGCTAGTTATATTACGTATGGAAATTTAAAATTAAATAGATAATGAAGATATTAAACATCACTCTTATATTTGTTTTTATGTTAATGCTTCTTGGCTGCAAGTCAACAAAGACTGTGACAAAAGATGTATTGCTGACAGACAATAGGACAGAAATAAAATATGACTCCATCTTTCAGTCTATAATGGAGAAAGAAATAGAGAAGTATAAAGCCAAACATTCGGAGGTACTAAAATCATCAATAAAAGATAAATCTTGTATTACTGATAGTACGGTACTCAAATATGATGCTAATGGCAATAAAATATCTGAAAATAAGTTCCGTTATGAAAGGCATGAATTATCGACAGAAAGATACCAAACTTTACTGGATAGCATTGCCTTATATAAAGATAAACTAAGGGATGAACAAGAAAAGCATTCAAGAAAAGATTCATCTAAAGCAGATATTAAACATATTGAAAAAGAAAAGATTTATATAGAAAAACCTACAAGTTTTATGCAAGAGGTATTTACAGAAACAGGTAAGTTCTTCTATTTTGTATTGATTTTAATTGTTGTATATATTATATATAAGCATAAGAAAAGATAATTCTTAGTTCTCTTTAGGTGTAAAGATTAAAACAGGGTAATTTATGAAGCGGCTGCTCGTGATGAGTAGTCGCTTTTTTATTTGCAAAGTAAATTCTTTCGTTTTAAGATAACAAAAAATGATACAACCTACTATCACACTAAACTGCTGATACAGAGCCACTAACAAAAACTATGATAGTATTATAGCTTATTTGCATACTATTTTCTAACTTTGCAGACGTAACGTTACAAATAGTGTTAGTTATATATTAAGGTTAAATTAAAAAATTCGGGATATGGAAAGTAAAACTTACGTGTTCAATCCAGAGAGCGGCACAAGCGGTACAGGCTCTAATGGAATCTTGGCTATGCTTCCTGCACTCATGCAGAGACAGGGTGTTGATCCAGGTCTGATTGCACTCTTGAACAACCGTGGAAACGGAAATGGCTTTGGTGAAGACATCTTTGCAATCCTTCTGTTGTTCATCCTTATGGGTAATAATGGTATGGGACTCTTCGGAGGTAATCGCTGCATGGGTTCTAATGGACAGGGTGGCGTTATGCCAATGCTTAACAATGATGCCAATACTGCCGTTATCATGCAGGCTGTTCAGCGCAATGGCTTTGATGTTCAGAGCTTGGCTACAGCCCTCAACACATCAAGTGACGCAGTTATGGCTGCAATCAATGGCTTAGGTCAGCAGATTTGCAACCTCGGCAATCAGATGGGCATGAATGCTAATCAGATTTTGACTGCTATCATGCAGGGCAATAATGCCATCGCTACCCAGTTGGCAGAATGCTGCTGCAAGACCAATAACGCCATAACTGCAATGGACGGCAACATCAAGTTGTCTATCTGTCAGCAGACTCACGCCATCAATGATACGGCAAATGCCAATGCTTTGATGCTTCGTGACAAGGCTGATGCTAACAATCAGTCTGTCTTGGCTAAGTTGGATCAGATGCAGACACAGGCTATGCAGGATAAGCTCGATGCTTTGAGAGAGAAGAACAGTGCCCTGCTTGCACAGATTTCCAATGAGCATCAGACACAGGCTTTGCAGTCTTATCAGGCTCAGGTTATCACACCAGTAAATGCAGCTTTGGCTGCGCTGCAGGCAGAGGTGGCTGGCATCAAGTGCAAATTGCCTAATACCATCAGTGTTCAGTACCCTCAGTACGGAGTATTCAACAAGGACGTTTATACTGCTGCCGCCATGGGAGCTTATGCAGGTGATGTAGCGGCTTCTCGTTCAACAGTAGGATGCGGTTGTTAGGAAAGGAGGTAACTATGTTCCCTTTATATCCATTCAATCCATTTATTCCAATCGGTCAGAGAAACCAAATCAGACGTATTGATGTAGGCGGTATCTATGAGTTGAAGACAAATGCTCAGCAGGTCACAGATGCTAGTGTAGATTATGGTATCAATCCTTGCTACTACAATGCTTTGCCTTGCGAGTGCATCGTGCTCTTGAAGATACACCAAGGAGTTGCCGCTACAAGTGCGACACTTCCTGTCACAATCGTAACTCCAAATAGTGGTTCGACCACTGTTAATAACGGAACCGCCAACACTAGCGGAACTACTTCCGGCACAACAAAGGTGCCAGTTGTTGATCATGCGGGAAATGCAGTGACGGGAGCTAGCGTTTCGGGAACTACGGAGGCTTTGGCATACATCAATAAGAAGAGCGGTATTATCCGACTGCTTGGGTTTCAGCAGCCTACAGGCGGCTAACAGAGTATTAACTATGGGACAGATTGCAAAGTCTGTCCCACTAAAAGAGAAAGAAAATGTTTCAAGGACTAAGACAGTCTTCTCTCTTCTACATTTTAGACAAGGGAGGAGAAAAGCCGACTCTAAAAATCGGTCAAGTAATATCGGTCAGCAATCCTCAGCAGAAATATCCTAGCTATATGCCAGGACAGACTCCGACATTGGAGACGACCGTTGATGTTAAGGTACAAGTAGAAGACCAGCAGGTCAATTTCGAAAAGCTGCCATCTACGGCACAGATAGTGAACTTCGGTAATGAAGGTGTTGTTGTCAGTGACAGCAGGGAAGCTATGTGCGCTGAGATAGATGCCATGCTGCGACATTCCAAGGGAGTAGTGGAAAGTGTAGATTACCACAATGGAGTCATAAGCTCCTGCGAGGAAATGCTCACTAGAATCAACCCGCAGATTGCCAAGGAGAAGCAGCAAGAGCAGGACATCAATAACCTCAAATCAGAGGTAAGCGGCATGAAGGGAACGCTATCCAATATTGAATCCATGCTGTCTAAGGCTTTGAGCGGTAACAATTTTAAAAAGTAATTGCTATGGGATATATGGTAGAAATTACGGAAAACAAGTTCGATGAGCTTGTTGACAACTGCGAGGAAATGGTTCGAGCAGGTGGCAAGGTTATGAAGTGCTTGGATAGTTTGAAGCGCGAGCGTATGGGAAACCGTATGCCAATGCCAGACTATCGTGACAAGTGGGACGATGATGATTGGCGCGACGAAGACCGCTATGGAGAGCGACGCTACTATGGTCGCCGTGGTGGTGGACGTTACTAATGTTTAATTCGGTGGTGGGGATTTCTCCCTGCCACCCTTAATAGAAAAAGCTATGGGAAAATGTAGAATGCCTTTGGATGCTTATGATATGAAGCCAGAAGGAATGATAGCATATCTGAGATATAATGGCTGGCACTTCAACAAGAAAGCTTGCGAGTGGGCAGTCGCTCAGATGAGAAAATACAACCCAGTCACTAAAAAGGATGAGAAGGTTGAATACATGGATAAGGATAAGGTTGAGTCCATCCTTACCAAGCAGGGAGTGACGCTTGAAAATAATGTAGGCTATGATCATGTCTATGTGGCAAACATGGTTAAAGCTGATTTCTATAAGTCTTCCATCGAGGACGAAGCTCACATGGCTTTGTTCGTGAAAGATATGGTTGATGATACCGACCAGAAGGATGGCTTCATCTTTAACAGATTCTATGCCGATTGCAACCATAATGGCATCGGCATTCCATGGGATGATATTTTATGATAAGTCAAGAGATATATCTAGAGAAGTATGATTGGAGGATTCTTGTGTTCTACGGTTTGAAAGAAGCAGATACCGATGAGGTATGCAACTCCCTTGTGCAGATAGGCTGCACAGAAAAGGCAGTCGAAAGCGCAAGGGAGCATTGCTTACGAGGAATGCCGAACACAGGTCTAACCTACTCCAATCTTGCAGGTAGAAAGAGCGTGGTTGCTGTCAGTAGGACCACATCGGAATATGAGTTTGTGAATACTGTCACACACGAAATGTTCCACGTTGTCACTCATATCTGCGAATCACTAGGTATTGACTTGAAAGACGAAGAGCCTTGCTACATGATGGGATGGCTCTGCCAGGCAGTTAGTAGGATATTCATTTAAAATTTAAAAATATGACGGACATTAAATTAATGGTAGATGCTGCAAGACAGCTTAACCAAACATGGAAAACAAGTAGTAATGGTTTGGAAACGACAGATATTCCAAACGATGTGTACAATGCATTATGTGAAGTGGATGAAGCCGTAACCAATCTGATTGATAAAATCGGTGAAGCTACAAAAATCATTACACTAAGCAGCATATACAAAAACGCTTAACTACTTGATACCCAGGGAGTTAAATTTGGTATTTTTAACTAAAATAAAGTGTGGTATATTTGCATATATCACACTTTTTTTGTATCTTTGCATATAGAAAGAGTGGTTATTTTGACTAACCACGGATTATATTGAACCAATTAAAATCTTAAAAAAGATGGAAGAAATTAAGGAAATCAAAAAGAATTATGAAATGGGATTCATTTCGTCACATGAATTTCTTTGTGAATATGCTGGTGTTCTTTCTAAACTAGGAGCACAGGGAGAACTGATTGACGCTATGAATACAGCATTAGCTCCACTTGCAGATTTCGTTGTGAGGGACATCTTGAATGCCAGCGATGACGAGAAGAAACAGATTAAGGACTTCTTTAATTTTAAGTAGATATGACAACTATTATATTAACAAATGTAATAATCGTATTATCAATAGTTTTTGTGGTATATGCTGCTATAAAATATTAATAACAAAGCCCTCGACAACACGGTTAAGTCCACTTGTATGATTACAAATACAAACATAGAGCTCAACAAAATTGTAGCTAAGAATAATTTCAAATGGAAATACTTGGACGAATTGCAAATGGCTATTAACGAAGGTTTTCTGGAAAATGGTTTCGGAGGAGTTGTAGATTCTTATGAAGATGCCAAATCTTATTTTCGTGTTAATGGAACTGGTGAGATTGATAGAAATGTTGTAGGAGAAGCAATAGCCTTTCTTGCAGAAGGAGAAGCTGTTTCTGTAAGACTGATTCAGTTTAGTTGTTATGGTTCATTATTTTTCAGATACGTTGTTAAAATCAGAAATATTTAAAAATATAGCCCTACGCAGCACGGTTAAGCGATAGATATGAAAGCAATTAAAGTAGCAATATTCTTTGAAATGATGAAAAGACTTATGATTCAGTACTCATTTGATGAGTTGCAGGGTACTACTTTCAGAAGTCATTTCAGTGCAATTGGCCTTGGTGATACGCAGGAAAGAAATGGCTTCTTCCTGGCAGCCTACATAACAGATAACTCTGTGTTACAAGATGGCTTCATAAAGGGAGTAAGAACATACCTTGATGATGCAGTCGTATATAAGTACGATTCTCCTTATCAAGAGAAGGATGTTCTGGAGAAAGAATTAATGTACATAATTGAGATTAAAAATGAAGACTAGCAGTTTATATGTTACCCGTGACGATTTTGAGTATGACACAAAGAGCGGGTTTGAGACTTACGAGGAGGCCAATGCCTATCGTGAGGAGTGTCAGAGAAGTTGGATCAATCATGCCGACTATGTTTTTCTTATAACAAGAGACTCTGCCGGGAATTTTGTCAAAGAGACAAACTTGACAAAAGCAACAGAGGAAGAGAGAATCAAGCTTCTTGAAGAAGCAGGTATTCCATTGAAATAATGTGTAACCAATTAAAATATTAAAAGATTATGACAACAGCAACAATTTTGAGTAAGGCTGCCGAGGATATGGTAGCAGTTCCTTCTTCAGTTAATGAAGACAAGTTCTTTGATTTCGAGAAAGCCAAGACTCAGGCTATCACTCTCGAACAGTTGAGTCGCACACACCGCGAGGATGATGTTTACGGAAATCCACTCCGTGGCATCTATCACTTTGACCTTTTCAATAAGGTCATTGATGAGTGTACAGAGCTCGGCTACAATGTGGAGGTTTATGATATGTTTGCAGCACAGAACAGAGACCGTCAGTCGCCTGGAGTGGTTCGCCTCCCACAAGTGGAAGCGGTCAAAGGTCAGCATGCGGTAGAGGCGCATATTCTCCGCCGAGTTTATGCCAATATCCGTATCACAGATTTTGATAATGATGAGACTACAACTAATGTAGCCGTAGCCTTCCATCAGAAGGGTATTCAGATTGGATTCGGTCCGAATGTGATGATTTGTCACAATCAGTGTATGCTCTCTCCAGAACTGTATATGTCCAGCTATTCCGAAAAGGGCAAGAAGGGTTCCGGTATGGAAGTGGCAGCAATGCTTGATACATTAAAGTCATGGCTGGTCGATGCCCGGCACATCATCGAGACTGATCGTGAGCGTATTGCCAAGATGAAGGTGACCCGAATTACTGCAGAACAGATGTTCTTGCTCATTGGACTGATGACTGCTACAAGAGTAAAGGCAGATACATCACGAAAGTCTATTCGTGAGAATATCACATACCCTCTCAATCAGTCACAGATTACACTCTTCACAGAGGATATGCTGGAGGCCTATCACGATAAGGAGTTTGTGACTGCCTGGGATATGTATAATTCTGCCACCAACTTGTATAAGGCTAACAGAATGGATATCCCTGCCCTTTTGCCACAGAACAGGGCAATGGTTAACTTCATGAAGGCCAATGGTCTGATTATTTAATTGGTTCGAAAGGAGCTTCCAAGGGTTAGTCCTTTGGTTGCTCCTTATATAGGACGTAATTCAATACTTTTCTATTTGCAGCGTCTATATTGGCAACACTCTTGTCAATATAGATAGCTGTTGTCCTGTTTCCATGGGAATGTCCCAACGCTTCGGCAATGATTTCTTCGGGTATTCCTATGGAGAAGGCTATTGTTGCCCACGTATGTCTGGCCCAATACAGAGATATATGTGCAAACAGAGGAATATGCTTAATATGATATTCTTTCAAGAAATCGTGAGCTTTCTTTTTCTCGTTCTTTTCTTTTGTAATAGGTCCTATTGCTTTTAGTCCCTTGTTTGCCTTACATACAAATTGCTTGTAGTTCATCATATTTTCTGAGAAATTAACCAGTTTGGTCTTACCTCTATACCTGTTTATTATCTGTATAGCTTCCGGTTCCAACCTTATACTATACAATCTTCCCGTCTTCTTTCGTCTATACAATAATCTTCCTTCAACAATATTCTCATCTGTACAATTAAGAATATCGGCAGGGTTTATCCCGATCAAGAAGAATGTAAGCTTGAAATAATCCAGGTACTTCTGCTGCCATGGCTGAACGTTATAATTAAATAATGTACGTAGCTCATCTACAGAAAGAGAGCGTTTTTCCGTCTGCTCCGGATTTATATCGAAAGTTCTCATTGGATAATGGCTGGTTATCTCGTTATCGATGGCATCGTTGAAAACGGCACGTATGTTTCTGAAATGTATATTCCTGGAGTTCTTCTTTAACCCTTGTCTTACCAACTCGGCATCCAACCTTTTCAGCCAATCCTTTGAGATATCTTCAAAAGCATAGGTATCTACTTTGCTATCGAAATCGCGCATCTTCTTCAAAGTGGTTGCATATATTTCCCTGGTTCTCTGTGCTGAGCGACTATTCATGTATTCAATATATCTATTTATAAATAAGTCTTTCTTCTTAACATCAGGATCGAGATATGCTACGACCTTATTCTTTATCTGTGTTGACGTCTGCTTTGTTAGCTCTCCTTTCGTCTGTAGCTCCAATATGGCATTCTCAATCTCTATTAATTTATTTCTGATGTAGTTTTCCAATCGCTGTTTGTTAGGAGCATCTATTATTCTTTGCCTTTTAGAGTCCCATTGTTCTTTTTTTAATTTGACACCAAGAGGAATATAAGCTGCCTGTCGCTTCTTCGTGATTGCAACTTTGAGTGGTGCAGGCTCTCCGTCCTTTACTGCTCTTGTATCTAAATATAGTTTCGTTGTTATCATTTGCAAGCTATTTGCAAGCAGAATTGTGCAAAAATGTGCAAGAATGTGCAGGAATGTGCAGGATTCTACTTAGTCGGATAAATTATAATAATGTGGAAACGTTTGATTTTCAGTGATTTTAGCGGAAAGAGGGGGATTCGAACCCCCGAACCGGTTTTGCCGGTTACACGCTTTCCAGGCGTGCCTCTTCAGCCACTCGAGCACCTTTCCTTCATCTGCCGTCAAAGACGCTATTGAATACCGAATCTAACAATACCATGATAAACATCGCATCGCAATTCGGACTGCAAAATTATCGCTTTTCGGGCAAAATACCATAAATAACTATTCTTTTTATATTTCTTTAAGAAAATTGTCCCGTTTTTACGCCAAAAACACGTTCTACGTTCTGATTAGTCACCTTTGCAACCTCTTCTTCACTGACACCATAAGCAGTTGCCAAGGTCTTCATGACTTGTACTACAAAGGCACTTTCATTACGCTTACCACGATATGGAACAGGAGCCATATAAGGACTATCTGTCTCTAAAACGATTCTTTCCAGAGGTACTGCTGCGGGAAGGTCTTCACGCAAATGACTGCTCTTGAATGTTGACACGCCACCAATACCAAGCACAAAATTATCATACTCTAATAATTCTTTAGCCTCCTGCTGGTTGCCTGTAAAACAGTGAAATACTCCACCTGGCAGTTTATCTTTCCATTTACGTAATATATGCAACATTTCATTCTGAGCTTTACGACAATGTATCATCAGAGGAAGACCCGTCTCGCAAGACCACTCAACTTGTTTCTCGAAAGCCTCAAGCTGTTCTTTTTCAAACTCACGGCTCCAATAGAAATCAAGTCCGATTTCCCCGATTGCAATGTAATCGCTTTTATACTTAATCCCATTCAAACCATCCACAGCTGTAAGATGCTCATCCAAAATAGCCTCTATTTTTTTCAATTGTTCTTTCCAATCGGCTTTCACTTCCTCTGGATGAAGTCCTACCATAGGATATGCATAGCCAGGATATTCATGACTTAACTTCAATACTGCTTCTGATGTCTTCACATCAATAGCAGGGAGAAACACCATGCCGACCCCAGCCTCCTTTGCACGCAGAATAACTTCTGAGCGATCTTCATCAAACTCCTCACCATCAAGATGAGTATGTGTATCTACTATTTTCATATACATCAATCATTATATAAGAAATCCATATCAATAAATATGCGGTTCATGGCGCCGATAATAATATACGATGCCATATTCACGACAATGATTAAAACGGGTTTCAGGTGGTTCATTCACAAAATGATGTTCTATCTGATTCCATAAATCCAAAACCACCTCATCGACAGCAGGTCTCAACAACCTGAGTTTTTCTATCGAATCATTCACCCTATCCTGCAAAATGCGTTGCCTTTCAATGGCCTCACAATAAATATCATAATGGGTAGAGACCATGCCTATAGTAGGATTATAAATCGGTCTTCCACCTTGTTTGAGTCTGGCTTTCTCACCAGCAATAATTTTCTGTCCCCAGTCCAAAAGTCCATCTATCGTTTTGAGATGAGGAACAGCAGACGCTTCCTCGTCAAGTCCATACAGAGCAAGACAGCTTCGTTTGATTTCGCCACGTTCCACAGCTAAAAATAAGACTTGCAGGAAATGGCTTATATACATCATCGCATTTTTCTGCAATTTATCTATCTTCCCCGTAAATCTGGTCTGAGCCTTCAAGTTGACCTTATACTGCTCTGAAGCAGTCAACAACTTATCATACGCAGGTTGCGCTTTATTGATTGTCTTCCAATCAATAAAGCGTTCCCTAACCGTATAAGTATCATTATTGTCCAAAAGCGTTTTCAATGCTTTCAGCCTTGCAGTATCAGTTTTTGGCAGTCTCCTATATGGCACTTGAATATCTCCTCTACTATTTTAAAAAGTTACTTTCAATACAAACAATCCGACGAACACCTGTTAATATTGGCGTTTCATCATTTTTTGAGCATACTTGCGCAATTCCTCTTTTTTCTCTTCAGGTACATTGACTGCGTCAAGGTATTTCTTACTTTGTGCGAAATAATAAGCAATCTTATCTTGTGCCAATTGATCAATACCTATCTCATTATAAAGACGGGTCACAGCATCTACCTTCTCATTTCTGTCAAAATCACGAGCACTAACCCAACGGGTTAATTCCTCACGCTGCGCATCATTGGCCTTGTTGAAGGCATTAATGAGCATATAAGTTTTTTTATTAGAAGTGATGTCACCTCCTATTTCTTTACCAAAGACCTTGGAGTCACCATAAACATCGAGATAATCATCCTGCAACTGGAATGCCAAGCCAATTTGTTCTCCAAACTTATAGAGATTGTCTGCATCCTCAGCACTTGCGTCTGCCAATATTGCACCTATTTTCAAAGCACAAGCCAAGAGAACACTCGTCTTGAGACGAATCATCTCTATATATTCTTCCTCTTTTACGTCATTGCGAGTTTCAAACTCCATATCATATTGCTGACCTTCACCAATTTCCAATGCAGTAACCGTAAAGAGATCCAAGATGTCTTTTAAATGTTTTGCATCACACTGCATCATTCGTTGGTAGGCGAGAACCAACATAGAGTCACCAGACAAGATGGCGGTATTATCATTCCATTTTTTATGGACCGTCAAATGACCACGACGCATATCGGCATTATCCATCAAATCATCATGCAACAAAGTATAATTATGATAGGTCTCCAAAGCGCAGGCATTCATGAGGATGTCTTCCGGATTTTCCTTATAGAGATTATAAGCCAAAAGCATTAACGTAGGGCGAATACGTTTTCCTCCCATTGAGAGGACATATTTAATCGGTTCGTAAAGAGACTCAGGTTTTCTGTCGTATGACAAATGGTCCAAGAACTCATTAACCATCTTTAAAATTTCATCAGCTGTCTTCATTATATATTAAATTTATTATTAATTAATCGAACATATCTTTTTAAGATTCACGTTACAATTGAAATACCACAGGAATGGCAATCATAGTACGACAAACCTTGTTTTTATCCATTCCAGGTTTCCATTTCGGCATCATTTTCAGCACACGCATAGCCTCATTATCCAAGATAGGATTTGCCGACTTACTTACTTTCAGATTGGCCACACTACCATCCTTGTTGACGATAAAAGACACAACTACCGTTCCCTGTATTTTATTCTGTTGTGCAGAATGAGGATATTTTAAGTTTTTTGTAAGCCATTGCATAAAAACAGACCATCCTCCAGGAAATTGCGGTATTTTCTGTACAACCGTAAAATTGATTGGAGCCTCAGCCAATGCAGCAGAATTGGATTTATCTACCACATTTTCAGGCACAGCCTCTTTAATATCAGAGCCATCCACTTCCCCTTCCCCATCACCAATCACCAGTTCACTTGTAGTACTGCTGATTTTTTGCGGAGCAGTTTCTGTTTTCTCTGCAGATTTCACCTCTTGCGTAATGGATTTAGAGACGGGCGCAGAAGGAGCTTCTGCCGACACCATATCCTTTTGTTCTGCAGGCATATTCATCTCCAAATCCTGTGCTAACTCCTCCAGATCATCAGAGTCTAAATCGGAATCAGATGCATGATTTTGATATTGCAAACCTACAAATACGAAAGATAAGGTCATAACCATACCCAGCAAGAAAAAAGTTCCCCGCTTATTATCCAGTCGTGCACTATTAGTCTTCTTTATTTCCACTTTTAAATCTCCTCTTTTGCAGAATCTTCTACAATAAATGAAGTGTACAATCGTTATATTAAACGAAATCAATGCAAATTTACGTCTTATTATTGAAAAAAAGTGTATCTTTGCAAAATAATTAGAGAATTTAAATGAAAAAAATAGTTTTTTTCGCTCTCTTGACGCTTTTTGCATCAAAATTGCACGCACAAGAGAGCCAAACGGGATATAATTTCCTCCGCCTACCTGTTAGTGCTCATGCTGCTGCACTTGGTGGAGATAACGTCACCTTAATAGAAGATGACGAAGCTCTCATATTCCAAAATCCTGCCTTACTTTCATCGGTAAGCGACAAGACCATTAACCTCAATTATATGAATTATATGTCAGGAGTCAATACTGCTTCTGCCTCTTTTAATCGTGTCATCAAGGAAAAAGCATCCTGGGCGGTTTCTGCCCAATACATGAATTATGGTAACATGAAGGAAACCGATGCCAACAATAACATCTTAGGCGATTTTTCTGCCAAGGACATTACCATAGCCGGTTACTTTTCATATATGTTGAGCGATAATATTGCTGGTGGTATTGCTGCAAAATTCATCACTTCATATATTGGCGACTACAATTCTATTGGAGTGGGTGTTGATCTCGGTATCAATTATTATGATCCCGAGCATGAATGGTCCATTTCTGCTACTGCCAAGAATTTGGGCGGACAGATAAAAGCATATCAGGATGAGTATGACAAGATGCCGATTGATTTACAAGTGGGAGTCAGTAAACGCTTTACGAACACCCCTTTAAGGGTCTCTGCTACTTTGGTCAATCTCAACAATTGGGAGAAGAGTTTTATCTACCATGCCGTAATCGGAGCTGAGCTTTTACTTTCTGATCAGATATGGATCGGCGGAGGCTATAATTTCAGAAGAGCAAAAGAGATGAAAATAGACAGCAACTCTGAGGAGAAAGGCAGTAGCCATGGAGCAGGACTTTCCTTTGGAGGGGGTATCAATCTCAATCGTTTCCATCTGAATATTGCTTACGGAAAATATCACGTCAGCAGTAGCAGCATCATTGCCAATTTAGCATATACATTATAAGATTATAATTCAAAACAATATCATAAATATCCAATAAAATGAAGAAAATTACTATAGCTATAGATGGTTACTCTTCTTGTGGTAAGAGTACAATGGCGAAAGACCTTGCTAAAGAAATAGGTTACATATATGTTGATACAGGAGCAATGTATCGTTCGGTGGCTCTCTATGCCATGCGTCATCATCTCTTCCTGGAAGATGGAAGTGTAGATACAGACAACTTAGAAAAAGAAATGCCAAACATCCATATTTCTTTTAAACTGAATCCTGACACACAAACTCCAGACTGCTATCTCAACGGCGAATTGGTAGAAAAAGAAATCAGAACTTTGGAAGTATCCAACCATGTCAGTCCTATTGCCGCAATACCTTTCGTCAGAAAAGCCTTGGTAGCACAACAGCAAAAAATGGGAGAAGCCAAAGGCATCGTAATGGATGGTAGAGACATCGGCACTACGGTGTTCCCTCATGCCGAACTGAAAGTTTTCGTTACTGCCAGTTCACAGGTTAGAGCACAGCGCCGCTATGATGAACTGAAAGCAAAAGGAATGGCAGCCGATTTTGACGCCATCCTTAAAAATGTAGAAGAACGAGATTATATTGATACCCACAGAGAGGTATCCCCTCTCAAGAAAGCTGATGATGCCTTGATTCTGGACAATAGCAACATGACTATTCCTCAACAAAAAGAATGGTTGATGCAGCATTACCAGACCGCTATAACACAAAAATAGCGTCAGATTTGCAAAAATCTGTTAAACAGAAAGATTTCAGCTAAACAATCATAACTTTCATTGAAAAATAGTTGGAATTTATTTTTCTTTTTAATATATTTGCAATCAAATGACAAGGTAGTAATGATATAGATTATAAATTTTGAGTTAATTACTGTTTTTTGAAGGTGGTGGGTCTTCGTGAGAAGCCTTACCACCTGTTTTTATATATGTATCTTTACTCAGATTGATCGATTGCATTTTTCAAATGATTCATGATTTCTTCCATCAACCATTTTGGTGTGCTTGTAGCACCACAAATACCCACCGTCTTCACATTCTTCACCCAATCCATATTGATCTCATCAGCACTCTCTATCTGATAACTATTCGGATTCACACTTTTACATTCATTGAATAATACCTTTCCATTAGAGCTTTTACGGCCACTGACAAAAAGTATCACATCATGTTTGCTGGCAAAGTTTGCAATATTAGGCATGCGATTTGCCACTTGTCTGCAGATGGTATCAAAACTTTTAAATGTAGCTCCATCTACAATATGCTCCTGACAATAATCTATAATGCGATGAAATTCATCCAAGCTCTTAGTCGTCTGCGAATAAAGATAGATATCTTTGGAGAAATCCAACTTACCCATTTCCTGCAGTTGTTTCACTTCATCAAACTTCTCTACAACAATCGCATGGCTTTCCGTCTGACCCACCAATCCTAATACTTCAGCATGACCTTTCTTTCCAAAAATAACAATCTGAGCATCAGGATTGCTCACAAACTGCTTTTTGATACGTCTTTGAAGTTGAAGCACAACCGGACAAGTCGCATCAATAATCTCTATAT
>CDYZ01012718.1_pt1 | contig 100986 bp, 106 predicted proteins | sample 554921 | NCBI WGS metagenome assembly CDYZ01 (sample SAMEA3182058, study PRJEB8094) | gut metagenome | biome: human; feature: gut; material: Stool; isolation source: human stools | place: Canada | collected 2012-11-26 | reverse complement strand
GTGCAGGTGCGGCCCCTTGGGCCGCCGATTTTTATATTGGGAGAACATAGCGCCGCCGCGCGGGGCGTGGGAGCGGCAGCGGGGATAGAAGTACAGGCGATTCGTTGTGGGACCTTTTTATGATGCAGTTGCAATCGGAAAAGGGAAATCCAAAAACCGTTGGTTTTTGGCGGCGTTCTTTTCCATATTTCTTTCGCTGTTGAAAGAAATATGGCCGCCGGAGGCATAAAAGAGAAAAATTAGCGGGCCGCCGTGGGCAAAAGGATGTCGCGCCGGAGCGCGAAATATCCCCGCCGTAGGCATGAAAGAAAAACGATGCGGGCCGTCGAGGACGCCGGCCCCTACGGGGTGCGAGAACGGGGCCACGGCAGGGCAAACAGAGGGACAGACCCCAGCCCCTACGAGGTGCATGACCGGAACGGCGGTGGGACAAATGCGGGATGAGAGGGGGATGATGGAGGGAACGGAGTTGAGAGAAAAGAAAAAATAATTTCCTGATGTGGACGGAAAAGGGCAACCGGAGGGGGGCGCGGCGGGGGAGAGGTGAAGGGGAGGTGTACATATGTGCAGAGACAAAGAGCAGGAGCGCGGCGTATGGACGGAATGCGATCTGTGCGGCGGGGAGATCCGGCGGGGCGATCGCTACTACCGCGTGGCCGGTGAGAACGTGTGCCGGAAGTGCCTGGCGGATTTCGCCGCCCAGATCCTGGCGGTGTACGAGGTGAGAGGAGGAGAGGAGAGATAGGCAGGAAGAAGGGTATCCCGTGGGAGGAGATGCGGGAGAGATACGAGGCGGGCGGCATCAGCTTCCGTGCGCTGGGGAAGCTGTACGGCGTGACGGAGCGGGCCGTCAGCCGGCACGCGCAGGACGAGGACTGGTACGGCCAGCGGCGCTGGAGCCGAACGAAGCGGATGGAGACACAGACATGTCTGGCCAATGTGGCGCGGCAGCTGAACCGCGCTGCCGCGTCCGCCGCAGAGCGGATGGATATGGGCGAGGCGGACGTCAGGGAGATCAAGGAGCTGGCGGGACTTTTGCAGGCGCTGGTGGGGCTGGGGAAGTCGCTGGAGCCCCCGAAGCCGCCGGAGAAAAAGAGCGGAGGCACGGTGCGGGTGGTGCTGTCCGGCGAGGCGGAGGAGCTGAGCCAATGAGGGCGGAGGTCATGACGCTGGGGACGCCCAACCCGCGGCAGCGGGAATTTCTGGCCTGTGAGAAGAAATATGTGGCCTTCGGCGGGGCCAGAGGCGGCGGCAAGAGCTGGGCGGTGCGGTGCAAGGCCAAGCTGCTGGCGCTGCGGTACGCGGGGATACGTATCCTGCTGGTGCGGCGAAGTCTGGCGGAGCTGGAAGCCAACCATCTGGCGTTTCTGCGGCAGGAGCTGGCAGATGTGGCGGAGTATCGGGCGGGGGAACGGCAGTTCCGGTTCTGCAACGGAAGCGTATTGCAGTTCGGCTACTGCGGGTGCGACCGCGATCTGGACCGGTACCAGGGCGCGGAGTACGACGTCATCTTTCTGGACGAGGCCACGCAGCTGAAGGAACAGTGGATGCGGCAGATCGCCGCCTGCGTCCGAGGGGTCAACGACTTCCCCAAGCGCATCTACTATACGTGCAATCCGGGCGGGCCGGGGCACGGGTATATCAAGCGGCTGTTCATCGACAGGCGGTTCGAGGACGGAGAGCAGCCGGAGGACTACGCCTTTATTCCGGCGCGGGTCACGGACAACACGGCGCTGCTGGCGCGGCAGCCGGACTATCTCAAGACGCTGGAGGCCCTGCCTTATAAGCTGAGGCGGGCATGGCTGGAGGGACGGTGGGACGTGTTCGCGGGGCAGGTGTTTCAGGAGTTCACCGATGACCCCGATCACTACGATGACAGGCGGTGGACCCACGTGATACGGCCCTTTGACGTGCCGCGGGAATGGAACATCTACCGCAGCTATGACTTCGGCTACGCAAGGCCGTTTTCCTGCGGCTGGTGGGCGGTGGACCACGATGGGTGCGTGTACCGTATCGCGGAGCTGTACGGCTGCACCGGCACACCGGACGAGGGCGTGCTGTGGACGCCGGAGCGGCAGTTCGCAGAGATCCGGAGGGTGGAGGAGGAGCACCCGCTGCTGCGGGGGCGGAGCATACAGGGCGTGGCGGACCCCGCCATCTGGGACGCCAGCCGCGGCGAGAGCATCTATGAGACGGCGCTGAAGCACCGTATCTTCTTTGTGAAGGGGGACAACCGGCGCATCGCAGGGTGGATGCAGATGCACTACCGCATGAGCTTCGACGGCGAGGGGTACCCCATGCTGTACGTATTCCAGCACTGCCGGGCGTTTATCCGCACCATCCCGCAGCTTCTGTACAGCGAGACGGTGCCGGAGGATGTGGACACCACACAGGAGGACCATGTGGCCGACGAGAGCCGGTACTTCTGCATGACGCGGCCCATCGCGCCGGTGCGGGCGGAGGCACGGGAGATCGCGGAGGACCCGCTGGACCTGCGGTCGGGGCGGTTCGGCAGCTGGGGCGGCGTGAGAAGAATTTGAGGAGCGCTGCACCGGAGCGTGCAACGTTGGACCTGTGGCGGGCAGAGGCAGTAACAAGGAAAGGAAGGTGCGACATGGAACAGGAGGTCATGCGGCCAAGGATCGGCACGCAGGAGGTGGTCCGCGCGGCGGAGATCCTGCGGCAATACCGGCGCGGCAAGGAGAATCTGGACAAGCGCATCATCGACAACGAGCAGTTCTGGAAGATGCGGCACTGGGAGCAGATGGAGAAGGAGGGGCGGGGCGGCAATCCCCACGATCCCCGCCCCGCCAGCGGGTGGCTGGTGAACTGCATCCTGTCCAAGCACGCGGACGCCATGGACAGCTATCCCGAGCCTACGGTGCTGCCCCGCGAGCCGGACGATCGGGAGGAGGCGGAGAAGCTGACCCGCATCCTGCCGGTGATCTTGCAGAACAACCGGTTCAAGAAGGAGTATGCCAGGGCGTGGTGGAACAAGCTGAAGTCCGGCTGCGCCGTGTACGGCGTGTTCTGGGACGGGGGCAAGCTCCACGGGCTGGGGGACATCGACATCCGCAGCATGGACGTGCTGAATCTGTTCTGGGAGCCGGGAGTGCAGGATATCCAGGCATCGGAGAATTTCTTCTCCGTGGAGCTGACACCCAACCACCGGCTGCTGCGGGACTATCCCCAGCTGGAAGGGAAGCTGGGGCGCGGCGGCGCGTCCCAGGTGAGCCGCTATCTCTACGATGATCGGGTGGATACCTCCGACCAGTCGCTGGTGGTGGACTGGTACTACCACACGGTGACGGAGGGGCGGCAGGTGCTGCACTACTGCAAGTTCGTGGGAGAGACGGTGCTGTACGCCTCGGAAAACGACCCGCAGTACGAAAAGCGGGGATGGTACGACCACGGGCAGTATCCCTTCGTGTTCGACGTGCTGTTCCCCGAGGAGGGGACGCCCTGCGGCTATGGCTACGTGGACCTGTGCAAGCCGGCGCAGAAGCAGATCGACCTGATGAACCAGGCTATCCTGAAGAACACGCTGGCCGCCGCCACGCCGCGGTTCTTCATCCGCTCCGACGGGGCGGTGAACGAGGAGGAGTACGCCGACTGGACGCAGCCCTTCGTCCACACCAACGGCAATCTGGGGGCCGATTCCATCGCGCCTATCCGTGTGCCCGCGCTGGACAGCGTGTATGTGGCCGTCTTGCAGAACAAGGTGGCGGAGATGAAGGAGACGGCGGGCAACCGCGACGTGATGAGCGGCGGCACCGCAGGCGGCGTCACTGCCGCTACTGCCATTGCCGCCTTGCAGGAGGCGGGCGGCAAGCTGTCCCGCAATATGATCGACGACGGGTACCAGGCATTCGCGCAGGTGATGACGCTGTGCATCGAGCTGGTGCGGCAGTTTTACAGCGCACCCCGGCAGTTCCGGCTGCTGGGCCGCGGGGCGGAGCGGGAGTTCCGCATGTTCGACAACGGCGGTATGCAGCCCAAGGCCCTGGCGCTGGGCGGCTATCGGGTACCGGAGTTCGATCTGGAGATCGCGGCGCAGGACGAGACGCCCTACAAGACCATGGAGTACAACCAGCTGGCGCTGCAGCTGTTCCAGATGGGGTTTTTCCGCGCAGATATGGCCGAGCAGGCCCTGCGGTGTCTGGAGCTGATGGAGTTCAAGAACAAGGACCAGCTGGCATCGGTCATCCGGCAGGGACAGCAGCGGACCCGGCAGGTGGCGTGGCTCCAGCGGCAGCTGCTGACGGCGGTGCAGCTGCTGGACGCCAAACAGGGGACAAGTCTTGCGCAGGCGCTGGAGCAGGAGATGAACGGCGGCGAGGCACCCGGCGTGGGCGCGGTGAAGACGGGCAGCGCGCCGGACGCCATGGAGCGGCAGAGAAAGCAGTCCCGTGAGGCCGTGAGGCCGCGATGATACAGGCGGTATTCGACGGGGCACATGTGACGGTATGCGGTCACGCGGGGCATGCTCCGGCGGGGCAGGACATCGTTTGCGCCGCCGTGTCGGCGCTGGTGTACGCGCTGGCGGGCAGCCTGGAGGAGACGGGACAGGCGGCGCGGATCTGCATCCGCAGGGGTTTTGCGGAGGTGGAGGGCACAGGGGACTGCGGCGCTGCCTTCGCTCTGGTGCGGTGCGGGCTTGCGCAGCTGGCACGGCAGTATCCCGCGTGTGTGCAGGTAACAGGGTCGTGACCTACCACGGGAAGGAGAGGCTATGAAGCAGCTTTGGATGGACTGGCAGACGTTTGCAGAGGCGGCAGAGGCCGGTCAGGAGACGGGCGGAGAGACAGGCGGTCAGGCGGCTCCCGACGCCGGGGAGCAGGAGGCGTTCAGCGCCCTGATCCGCGGGCAGTACAAGGAGCAGTTTGACGCCCGCGTGCAGAAGATACTGGACGGGCGGCTGCGGGGACTGCGGCAGGAGAACGCACGGCTGCGCCAGGAGGTGCAGGCGCGGCGGGAATCCCAGGCCGGCGCGGTGCTGCGCCTGCAGGCGGAGGAGGGACGCATCCGGCAGGTGTATCCCGATTTCGACTGGCGGCAGGAGATGGCATCACCCCGGTTCGGGCGATTGGTGACGGCAGGTGTGGACGGCAGGACCGCCTATGAGATCGTACACCGGCAGGAGCTTCTGAAGGCGGCCATGGGCTATGCCGCGGCGCAGGCACGCAGTCAGATGGCGCGTTCCATCGCCTCCGGCGGCGGGCGGGCTGCGGAGAACCGCGGCGATAGCCGCTCCGTGACCCGCAGCGATCCCAGAGGACTGACCAGCCGCGAGCTGGCGGACATCCGGAAACGGGTACAGGACGGAGAGAAGATACGATTCTGAACAAAATGAGGAGGACGAGCATGGAGAAGATGAATTTGCAGCTGTTTGCAGGGGAGATGAACACACAGACCACCGGTGCTCTCAGCGCCGAGATGAAGACCTACTACGGCATGGAGTTGCTGGAGAACGCCAAGCCCCAGCTGGTACACAACCAGTTCGCGGCCACCAAGGGCCTGCCGGTGGGCGGCGGCAAGACCGTGGAGTGGCGTAAGTTCGGCGCTTTCGACAAGGCGCTGACGCCGCTGACCGAGGGCGTGACCCCCGATGGCAGCGGTATTTCGGTGAGCTACATCACCAAGGATCTGGCGCAGTACGGCGACTACACCACCGTGTCCGATATGCTGGACCTGACGGCCATCGACGACGTGGTGCTGGAGATCACCGACCGCCATGGCAGCAACATGGGCCTGACGCTGGACACCGTGACCCGCAACGAGATCCAGCAGGGCAATCAGGTCATCTACGCGCCCCAGAAGAAGGCAGACGGCACCTCCGCCGAGGTGCTGAGCCGCTACGCGCTGGACGGGACGTGCAAGATGACCAGCGAGCTGGTGGCCAAGGCCGCCACCCAGCTGAAGAAGATGAATGCCCCCACGTTCGACGGCAAGTACGTGTGCATCATCCATCCCAGCGTGGCCTTCGACCTGCGGCAGGACGAGGCGTGGATCGCCGCCCACCAGTACGCTGCCGCCACGGAGCTGTTCTCCGGCGAGATCGGCGAGCTCCACGGTGTGCGCTTTGTGGAGACCACCGAGGCCAAGATCTACCGAGGTGAGGATCTGGCGCAGAACGCGCGCACCCTGACGGTCAGCGGCGCGGCGGCCAACAGTACCGAGGTGAGCTTTACCGGCGGCACTGTGGCCGCCGACGCACTGGCGGGCCGCTATGTGCTCATCGGCGGCCAGCGCGTGAAGGTGAAGTCCAACACTGCGGCCAAGCTGGTGCTGGAGCAGGCTGTCACTGCCACCGACAAGGCGGTGATCTATCCCGGCGAGGGCGGTAAGGACGGCTGTGCCGTGTATGGCTGTCTGTTCCTGGGCAAGGGCGCCTACGGCGTGGTGGATCTCAGCGAGGGCACGGAGGTCATCGTGAAGCCCCGCGGCTCCTCCGGCACCGCAGACCCCCTGGACCAGCGCTCCAGCGTGGGCTGGAAGGGCGTCCACGCCGCCGCTATCCTGTACGACGAGTACATGGTGCGCGTGGAGTGCGGCTCCAGCTATTCCGGCGAGGACAAGGCCAACTGACAGGGCGCGGGAGGGGCGGCGGCCCCTCCCGCAGCGCAGGGAAACGATGAAAGGAGAACGGCGTGATGAAGGAAAATATGGTGTCCATCTTCCTGCCCCGCGGCAGAAAGAATGAGGAGAACTTTGTGATCGTGTCCGTCAACGGACGGAGCTGGAAGATCATGAAGGGCGTGCAGGTACAGGTGCCCGACTACGTGGCGGAGGTGCTGGAGAACAGCCGCATGATGGCGGAGACCGCCCGCCGCTATGTGGACGAGCGGGCCAACTGACATGGACAGAATGACGGCGGGGCAGATGCTGGGCAGGGTGGACGCCCTGCTGCCCAACCAGTACGGCAGAGAGGAGAAGATGCAGTGGCTGGCGCAGGCCGAGGGCTTCGTGCTGCGGGAGGCGGAGCAGGTCACGGGGGCGCTGCCGCAGGTGACGGAGGAGTACGCGCTGACGGCGGAGGCGCCCTACGACGAGTTGTACCGCCACTATGTGGAGGCGCAGATCCACTACGCCAACGGCGAGATGGCGCGGTACAACAACGCGGCGGCCCAATGGAACAACGCCTTTCTGACCTACAAGGATTATCGTTGCCGCAGGGAGCGGCCTCAGCGGAGCGCGGCGGCACTGCGCCTGTTTTAAGGAGGTGGGGGGATGTATTTTCCCAAGCTGACGGCGCCGGCGCAGCGGCGCGTGACGGTGGACCGGTTCCTGGGGCTGGACCGGCGGGCGGGCAGCGCCATGGGCTGCTTTCAGAATATGGAGAATCTGTGGAGCGGCGGGTACCCGGCGCTGGAGACCCGTCCGGCCAGAGGCGAGGCTGCGGTACTGAGTAAGCCCAACGGGCTGACGTGCCGCGATGCGCTGGTGTGGGTGGACGGCACGGCACTGTACGTAGGCGGAGAAAAGACGGGGCTGGCGCTGTCTGACGGCGAAAAGCAGCTGGTGAACATGGGGGCGTACCTGTTGATCTGGCCGGACAGAAAGTACATCAACACGCAGGACCTGTCGGACTTCGGCAGCATGGAGAACCGGAACGTCACCGCGGGAGAGGTGACGACGGCGCTGTGCAGAAGCGGCGGCGAGGAGCTGGGGGACTATGCCGCAGGGGCGGCGGCCCCTGATGCGCCGGAGGCGGGCACTCTGTGGCTGGATACCTCCGACGCCGAGCCGGTGATGAAGCGGTACGACGGCAGCGCGTGGCTGGACGTGGAAAACGTGTGTACCAAAATATCCGCCGCCGGTATCGGACGGGGCTTTGCCGCCGGAGACGGTGTGACGGTGGAGGGCTGCGCGGCCCAGACCCTCAACGGCCTGCACGTGCTGGATGCGGCGGGCGATGACTGGATCGCGGTGCCGGCGGCGACAGCCAAGGTGGGGAGCCAGACGGCGGAGGTGACGGCGGCGCGGCGCGTGCCGGACATGGACTTCGTGGTGGAGCAGGGTAACAGGCTGTGGGGCTGCAAGTACGGCATCGTGGACGGGCGGCCGGTGAACGAGATCTACGCCAGCAAGCTGGGGGATTTCCGGAACTGGAACAGCTTCGCAGGGCTCAGTACCGACAGCTACGCGGCGTCCCGCGGCTCTGACGGGGCGTTTACCGGCGCGGCGGCGTGTCTGGGCGGCGTCATCTTCTTCAAGGAGGACTGTATGGAGCGGGTATACCCCAGCGCCACCGGCGCGCATCAGATCGTGACGCTGCGCTGCCCGGGCGTGAAGAAGGGATGCCACGGTGCGGCCGCCGTGGTGGACGGGACGCTGTTCTACCTGGGGCTGGGCGGTGTGTACGCCTTCGATGGCAGTATGCCCGGCTGCGTGTCCATGCCGCTGGGCAGTGTACGGTATCAGGACGGCGCGGCGGCGGGCTGGAACGGGCAGTACTGGCTGGCGGCGCGGGATGGAGACGGGAAGCGGCACCTGCTGGTATACGATACGGCGCGGGGACTGTGGCACCGGCAGGACGATGCCGACATCATGGCGTTCACCGTATGCGATGGGGCGCTGTACGGTCTGGCGAGGGACGGCAGGCTGCTGGACATGACCGGCGGCAGCGGACAGCAGGAGACGGCGCTGCGGTGGATGGCGGAGACGGGGGAGCTGGGACTCTCTCAGCCGGAGAACAAGTATCTGGCGCGGCTGGAGCTGCGGGTGCAGCCGGAGGATCGGGCGCGGCTGGAGGCCAGCGCCAGCTATGACGGCGGACGCAGCTGGGAGACGCTGGGACAGGTCATCGGCGGTGACGGACAGACCCGCGGATATCTGCTGCACCTGCGGCCCAGACGATGCAGGCAGGTGCGGCTGCGGCTGCAGGGCACCGGCCGGTGCCGCGTGTTCAGCATGTCGGCGGTGTATGAGAAAGGAAGTGACGGCCCGTGAGTACCATCCCTATGCCCGCGTGTCCTGCAGGCAGCGTACAGCAGCAGGTGATGCAGCAGTACTCGTATCTGTTCCAGATGGCCCAGCAGCTGAATCTGGCGCTGGAGCGGCTGGAGCAGGGCACCGGCGCGTCCTCCGGCGGAAAGGGGACGGAGCAGCAGTACCGGAAGCTGCGGAGCCTCATCGCCGGTGGGGAGGAGCGGCTGAAGCGGGCCGTGGAGGAGTTGGCGGCGCAAGTGGAGACGGAATATGTGGCGGCGGACAGCTTTGATGGGCAGGCGGCGGCGCTCAGCGGCCGTCTGGAGGCGGAGCCGGAGAAGCTGGGAGCGTATTACGGCTTTGCCGCGACGCTGAGGAACGGCCTGACAGCGGTGGCGGACGCCTTCGACCGGTACAGGGAGAACGCGGCGGCCTGCGTTCGGACGGGCGTCGTAGGGTACGACGGGACCGCGCCGGTGTACGGCACGGCGGTGGGCTTCGGGCTGGCCTGCCGTGATGCAGACGGGGAGACGGAGGTGGAGCCTAACGGCTTCCGTGCCGTCTTTACCGGCGAGGAGCTGTCGCTGCGGCAGGACGCTCAGGAGGTAGCTCGTGTGGCGGACGGCAGACTGCACGTCAACGGTATGGCGGCGCTGGGCGGCGCGGATGTGGGCGGCTGGCGCATGGAGGACAACGGGGACGGATTGGCAATCCGCTGGATCGGAGGGTGAGAGATGAACGCGGCACAGAGGAGCAGCCGCACCGTGAGTATGGCGGGGTTCGAACTGACAGCGAGGGACGCTGTCATCGGGCAGAGCGGCACGCTGACGGTGGTGAAGCCGGGGAACGGGTACACATTCCGATTCTCCTACGCCTTCGGCGGGGCGTCCGGCACGCTGGAAAGCGGCGATGTCCGGCAGGTCAGCCATGCGGCGGGCAGGGCGGTGTACCGCTGGCGCGTGCCGGAGGAACTGGCGCAGCAGATCCCGGACGCCCTGCGGGGTACAGGGACCATGTCCATGGCGGTATACAGCGGCGCAGAGCAGGTGGGCAGTGTGCAGACGGCGTTTACCGCCTATGTGCCGCCGTCTATGGCGCCCACGGCGTCGGTGCAGGTGTCGGCGGTCAGCGATAACACGGCGGTCAGCGGCTGGGGCGTGTGCGTGCAGGGACTCAGCCGCGTGCAGTACACGGTGACGGCGGCAGGGGCCGGCGGCGCATCGGTGCAGGCGTGCCGCTTTACCTGCGGAGGTCAGACCGTGGCGGGACTGTCAGGAAAGACAGCACCCATCGCTGCGGCAGGGACGCTGATCCCCTCCGCAGTAGTGACGGACAGCCGAGGCCGCTCGGTGACGGCGGAAAGCGAGGCGGTGACAGTGTATGCCTACCACCAGCCTACACTGGCGGCGGAGGTCATCCGGTGCAAGGCGGACGGTACGGCAGCGGAGGACGGCGCGTACCTGAAGGTGACGGGCACCGCGTCCTGCGCCTCCGTAGGAGGACGGAACACCGTGCAGGTGCGGGTGCGGTGGCGTCCTGCGGGCGGCAGCTGGAGCGGCTATACCACACTGGTCAACGGCGCGGAGACAGTGGTAGGCGGCGGCCTGGCGGCGGACACGGCCTATGAGGCGGAGGTATCCGCCGCGGATACGGTGGGCGGCGTCCGGACGGTGCGGCAGCTGCTGCCGCCGGTATCGCCGGTGACGCTGCACCTGCACAGCGGCGGCAGGGGCGCGGCCTTCGGCAAGAGAAGCACCGGTGAAGCGCTGGAGTGCGCGTGGCCGGCGGTGTTTTACGGCGATGTGGAGGTGTCCGGCGGGCTGACCCTGGGCGGACAGGCGCTGGCGGACGCGCTGTGGCCCGTGGGCTGCGTGCGGCTGACGGCGGAGGATACGGAGCCCCAGCCGTCGCCGGAGGGCGCGGAATGGGAGCGCGTGGACTGCGGCATGGCGGGTATCTATGCCTGGCGCAGGATCACTTGAGGAGAAAGGACGGAACGATGGCATCGACATATACCATGGTGGGCTATGGCTCGCAGGGCGAGTCTGTGCGCCGCCTGCAAAGCGAGCTGAACAAGCAGGGCTATCAGCTGGACGAGGACGGTGTGTTCGGCGAAAAGACCCGCGCGGCGGTGCGGGACTATCAGAAAAAGAACTCCCTGAAGCGGGACGGCATCGCCGGTGACGAGACGTGGGGCAGCCTGATGAGCGCGTCGGCATCGGCGGCGGAGGAGCCGCAGGCATCCGTGCCCAAGGCCGCGCCTACGGCCAGAACGGCCAAGGCACTGGCAGAGCTGGAGGCCGGCTACAAGCCGTCGGAAAGCGTAAAGGAGGCGCTGGCCCATCGCGACAGCGTGGCATCCCAGCGGCCCGGGGACTATGAGTCCCTGTACGAGCAGCAGTTGGCGCAGCTGTACGAGGAGCTGACGGGGCGTGCGCCATTTTCCTACGATCCCGAGGCGGACGGCGGCTTTCAGCAGTATACGCAGCTGTACACTCAGCGGGGCCGCGCCGCCATGGAGGACACCATGGGTCAGGCGGCGGTGCTTACCGGCGGGTACGGCTCCAGCTATGCCCAGGGCGCGGGGCAGCAGGCGTACAGCCGATACATGCAGGAGCTGATGGCCCTGCTGCCGGAATTCGAGGATCGGGCACGGAGCGCCTATCAGCAGGAGGGGAACGACCTTCGCGCCCGCTACGACCTGCTGGATCAGCGGGAGCAGAACGCCTATGGCCGCTGGCAGGACGATGTGTCACTGTGGGAGAAGCGGCTGGCTCTGGCGCAGGAGGAGTATGACAACGCCAGCGCGGAGGATCGGAAGCTCTACGAGACCATGCTGGGCCACTACCGCAGCAAGGCCCAGCAGGAGCAGAAGCTGTCGGCCTCCGGCGCGGAGGTCAGCGATGGGCTGCCATACGGCGGCGCGTCCGGTCCTTCCGGCGCTTCCGGTTCTTCCGGCAGCGGCTCCGGCAGCAGCGGCGAGTCACTGAGCTCCGTGGCTGCCGCCAGTCTGCACCGCACAGTGGCCAGCTATCTGAGGCAGGGTAAGCTGGCGGAGGCCAAGGCCCTGCTGGCATCCTACAAGGACCGGATGACGCCCATGCAGAAGCGGCAGTTTACCCTGATGCTCCAAGGCTACGATGAGACAGCGTCGCTGTGAGCGACCAAAATGTCAAGAATAAATTGCAAAAATAGTTGTAAAATTTTTTAGAGTGGTATCATCAAAGCCTCTGGACACATCCAGAGGCTTTGATTTTATGCGGTTTTTAAGAAAAAAGGCGCAGAAACGAAACCGGATGCAATTATTGCTTTCCGGCTCCCTGCACCAATGCTCTGCGGTTTTTATGCAGTTTGCAAATATTCCTGCATGACCTGGTTGGCGCTTTTCCATCCCAGGATTTTGCGGGGGTAGTTGTTCATCCATTCCTCAGCCACACGCACCTCACAGAGCTGCACCTCATCAAAGTTTGTGCCTTTTGGGAAAAACCGCCTAATTATTCTGTTCATGTTTTCATTGCTGCCACGCTCATGCGGTGAGTATGGGTGACAGTAATAGAGCTTTGTGCGTTTTTGTTTTCGGCGGCAGGAACGCTCAAGACCCTCATAGTCCGCAAACTCACAGCCATTGTCCACGGTGATGCTTTTGAATGTGTCATAGAAGTCTTTTCCATATCTGCGTTCCAGTTTGTCCAAAGCCTTTACCACGCTGCTGCTTGTGTGGTCCGGCAGGAGGATGAGGATGCCGTTACGGCTCAACCGTTCGGTAAGGACAAGGAGCGCCTTGGTGGTGCCCTGTGCGCCCATCACGCTGTCCATCTCCCAATTTCCAAAAGTGGTGCGCTTGAGGATTTCGTCCGGGCGGTGTTCGATGCTTTCACCTTTTGGCGCTCTCGCGGCTTTTTTGCGGCATTGTTTGGTATAGTGCCGTTTGCCCTTTTCATGCAGGTGCTCCGGAGCAAGTTCCAAAAACACATCCCCACGGTAAATGTAGTTGTAAAGGGTGCTTTCACAGATATTGACCACTTTATTGGCGGTTTTTGCCTCCACCAACGCAGCACCGGGAGAAAAGTGGTGCTCAATGATTTGCTCCTCTAAAAAGTTAGACAGTTCTATGTTGTTTCCAATCTTGAGGTCTGGCCCCTTGGCTTTCAGATGCTCCCTATATGTACGCTCCGCAACCTCCGCACAATAACGCTCCTCAACAGTATAATCTGTGTTCCGTTGCGTGCACATTCCGCGCTTGATTTCATAGTAAATGGTACGCACTGACACGCCAAGCGCCTCCGCAATTTTCGCTTTTGCGGTATGGACTTTGAGCATTTTCTCAATGGTCAGCCTGTCATTCCAGGTGAGATGATGAAAGCCTTTATAGTTCATGGGGTCCTCCTCGTAAAAGAAAAAGCGGGGTGCAACCACCCCGCCAAGTTCCGTGTCAACCAATCATTTTGGCATATCTCTTTAACAATTCTGCGGTTTCCCCATCTGGGAGGATGTCCTCCAGTTTGCAGTTGAGAGCCAAACAGATTTTTAAGAGGGTAGCCAGCTTTGCACCGCTAAGGTCACGCCCACCCTGTTCATAGGTTTGGAGCACTCTGCCGTTGATAGCGGCGGCGGTCGCAAGCTGTGACTGTGACATTTCTCTGGATAAGCGGGTGTTTTGTAAGTTTGAACGGGCCATATAGCAGCACCTCCTTTGTTATACTCTAATTATACAACTTTTGTTGTATAATGTCAACAGCAAAAAAGAAAAACGGTCCCAAAATCTGAGCCGTTTCTCAATGGTTGCGGTTTCTTAATCGGTCTGCAAGCTCTGCCAACACGGCAACATCCTTGTCATTCAAGCCGGACACATCCACTATGGCTGAGTGCTCAATGCCAAGCAAATAGTCCGTAGACACGGAAAACACTGTTGCCAAGTCCACCAGACAAGCCGGTGATGGTGTGGAAAGTCCCTGCTCCCAAGAGTTCACTCCGTTTCTGGTGATGCCCAATTTGCGCGCAAGGTCTGCCCGTGTCCAACCTTTTGCCTCACGCAACGCTTTGATTTTATCAGCGGTCATGCGTATCCCTCCTCCTACTGAAAAGTATAGTTTACCCAAAAAATAAGTCATTATCATATAGGCTCTACTGCTTGACAAATGCACTGTGTTGGATATAATTAAACTTGTAAAAGTAAAGAAAAAAGCAGAAAATGGGAGGTGATAAGCAGTGAAAAAGGTTTTATGGATTGTTCGCATCATTTTTGGAATGTCGTGCGCTGTGGCAACACTCGGTGGGGTAATTATGTCGGTACAAGACCCGGTGCCGGAAAACATTTTGCTCACGGTTGTTTGCATAGTCCTTGCCGTCCTGCTTTTGAAAAAGAGGAAAAGAAAAGAGCCGGAGGTGTTAAGAACATCTGAAACATCCACGCCGCTGGTGTCCGTAAAGACAGAGCTCACACAGCCGGATGTGCCGGAGGACACGCTCCGTGATATGCGGAAATATTATTCCACGATGCAGGCAGAAAACGATGCACGCATCATGCGTGAGAGTTTCCAGCTTTGTCAACAAACCTTTGCCTATGAAACATTTTTCAGCCGGTTGCAGTTGGCGGAACGCAAGGCATTGACCTTGCTGCAAGCCAAAAAAGCCGGGTGCAAAGTGGATGAGCAGATGCTCAAAGCAGCAGAGAGTGTGCTTTCGGCAGTGGATGCTCTCAAGACGGATTTCTTGGGGCGTATTTATACCAAGGAAACAACAGAGGCTATGCGCCTAAAAACGCAGGCGGGACAAAACAGACGGTTAGAGGCTTTCGTTGATGAGCTGCGAGGATATGAAAATGATTTTATGACCGTTGAGGATGACTACAATAAGATTATAAAAGGCGTGCAAGCGCTTATGTCATAGAACGCAAAAAAAGCCGGAGAGGGTCACACCTCTCCGGCTTTTCGCTGTCTTATTCCTTTTTGTTTTTATCCAACTGTGCAATGACCTCTTTGAGCTTGTCAAAGCCGAACATGGCGGCGTAGGCAACCATAAAGCCAAGCACAACCGCAGCGGCAACCATGTACCACACTACGGTGATGCTTTTAATCTGGCAGTAGGCAAAGAACGCTCCAAGGGTCAAAACGATTGCCACAAGCGTGGCAAGGATGTTTGTGGGTAGCTTGTCCCAGGTGAGCTTTTTGAGCACCTGCACAATGATGTTGGTGATGACCACCAACACACCCACGAGGCTGAGAATAACGGACCAGTCAAAGATGTTTTCCATAGTGAAATCCTCCTCTTATTTTTACCCCACAAGGGTGAGGTTTTTGATGTTGACGGCAGCGGTCACAACGCCGTCTTTGCCGATAACCGCACGGTCACCGTCAATTTGCATGACGGTGTAAACCGTACTGTAAACGAACGATGCAAGAGAGTCGCCCGTGTAGGTTTTAGCGCCTTTATTGACCTTGACCTTGCTGCCTTTTGCAATGGATGCGCTTGCTTTGGTGATGTCTGCGGCATCCACCCAACCGTAAACGGTGGAGGCGCTGCCAGTGGTCTTGATGAGGTGGTACTGGTGCTTTCCGTTTTTCGCCACAGAGGTCACCCTTGCCTCGCCGGGTTTGCATGTCTTTCCGTTTGTGCCGTTGGAGCTTGCATAGTGCTTGGTGCCCTTAAAGGTCACCACATCGCCCACAGCGTACTCCAGGGCGGCGTTTGTGTCTGGGGTGGTATCAGATACTACCCCAAGCCTTGCGTTGACCTCAGCGGCAATCTGGCCGTGCAGGTTATAGAGATAATCACCGGGGCAAGCCTTATTGGCAAACCAGCGGTGCACCGTCATGTTTTGCTGCTCCACCTTGCCGATGAGGGACTTATCCGCTTTCCACTTGAGCTCTTTGATGCCGTTGCGCTTGCAGATGTCCGTGCACAGGTCAATCAAGGCCTTATAGGCGGCATCTCTCACCTTGTAGGGGTGCTTGGTGTCACTGGCAACCTCAATAGTGATTGCCCGGTTGTCGTTGCTTGCAGAGGACGAACACCAGGAGCGGTCTTTTTCCTCCACATACATACCGATGCGGCCATCATAGCCAATGCCGTAGTTGGAGCTCGCCCGTCTGGATGTAGGGGCAAACACATTGCCCAGAGTTTCCACGCTGCATTGACCTACCACGCAGTGGATGGTGATGGTATCAATCTTGTGGTTTCTGGGACTTGTCTTGTTTGGGGAAATTTTTGTATAGTCCACCAGTTTGCTGTTACTCAATGCTATAAACCTCCTTTTCAGTCTTTCAGCACGATTTCTGCCAAGCGGATGGCGTTCTCCACGCCGTACTCTTTGGCAAACAGCCGTACAAATTTTTGGGCATATTTCGCCCGGTTTTCATTCTTGGATTTCCACAGATAAAAACCGCCCCAGGTGCCGTCAACCACAAAGGATGTACCAGCAAGGGCGGCAAGGGCGGTGACATCGTGCTCGGTTGCAATGTTGATGAGCACCGTGGCAATTATCAAGGAAACGGTCACAAAGGAGTGCAGCACCAGCATTTTCTTTGAAAACTCCATGTGCCCTCCTTTCCGGCTCATTCTTGAGAGGCGGGGCGTTTATCGTCCCGTACCTCAAGTTCACGGATGGAATTGACCAATGATGTGACTGTGCCGTTGCCACCCAAAGCGTGGTACTCCTTATACATGGCGTTGACATTCTCAAGTCCATGTAGGGTTATCCATCCGCGCTCCTCATAGTGATAATAGGATTGTACGATGCGGTCACGGAGGAGGGCCTGCACACCCAACTCCACCGCTTTTTGTCTTGCATCCGCCTGTTTATATTTTTTGTAGAGGTAGCCGATGGCGGGGACGGCTACCACGGTGATGATGGTGGAGATGATAGACCAATAACTCCTCAGTGTTTCCAGCATCTTTTTGTCCTCCTGTCGTTCAAAATAAGAGAGGCGCACCGCACGGATGCGCCTCTCCTGCTGGCTGGGGAGTTAGACCTCAACCTCCAAGTCAGCCAGGATTTCCTCCACTTGCTTACGCAGCAAAGCGGGCACCTGGTCAATAGTCTTGCGGCCCTTGATGATAAGGGTTGCATACACAATAGCCATATCTTGCACCTCCTTTCTCAGCAAAAATAAAGCAAGCCGCCAGCGGAGCTTACACATTGGTGTCCTCCTCCAACAGCTTGGCAACAGCATCACGCAGGTTGGCGGGTACATCCTCCAGGGTCTTGAGGCCCTTGCGGATGAGAGCAGCATATACCTTAGCCATTCGCTCCACCTCCTGCCAATAGCTCATAGACTTCCGTGAGGGCCACCTGGGTATTGGTCAAGTCATCCTCCGTAGCCTGGAGCCGGGTTTTGAGTTCTTTGTTTTCTTTGGTCAATTCCTCCAGGGACTTTTTGCGCTCATGCTTTGCCTTGAGGCTTGTGTTGTCATAGTAAACAGCCATTATTCAAAAGCACCTCCAATGTTAGAAATATAGCCGCCGGTATCGCTGGCTCCACGCTCAACAGAGAGCTTGAAGTTGAAAGCAAAACCATTGGCGGCGGTTTTGTTGGTAAATACATGATTGACACCGCTTTTGATGTCCGCCGTGGCATCCTCCCAAACAGGGCTGCTGTCATTGGCATTGTTGGTGACAAGCACCTTAAGGTTTGCATCAGCCGGGATGGAGCTTGTGAGGGTCATAACCATAACCTGGATGATGTCATCCGCAGGCAGGGCGCTTGCCAGAGTGATGGTTGCCTTGGTCACCTTTTTGGTGAAAGTGATGGTGTAGGCGGCGCTGTCCGCTTTTTCGTCATTGGCAACCACCTTGAGGGTGTGGGCACCGTTGAGCACCGTCTGGAAATTTGCAGCGGTCACGCACTGGAAAGTGTTGGTTGCCCCAAGCGTTGCCGTATAGGTGCGCTGGAGAACATTGTCCAGATACTCCTTGACCGTCACTGTGTCCCCGTCTGCATCCGCAACCGTATAGGTGAGATTAAAGCCTGCGGTCTTAGTGCCCAGATTGGTGCCGGTCGCATAGCTGCCGGAAATCGTGGGCACAGTGTTGACGGACACAGAGCCGTCATCGCTGACAGAGAGGGTGGAGGGGAGAGTGAAAGCGGGACGAGACCCGTAGGTAACGTAGCAGCCGTTGCTGCTGACATTGCCATTGGTAGTCAAGTAGTAGGCGTTGTAGGTGTCGTACATGTACGGGGAGCGGGTCCACTGAACAACGGCGGAGCCATTCAAGTAGGCGATTTGCAGAGAGCTTGCAATGGAGAGTGCGGTGCCCTCCGTATTCGCATAGCTTGCGCTTTTGCCAAGTTCGGTGACGGACAACAGGAAAATAGCACGCTCCAGTGTGCCAACGGTGGTGTTGCCGTTGCCGGGGGTGTACTTGATTTTGGTAGTGCCGATGACACCACGGATGTCCGCATCAAGCAGGTTTTTGTAGGTGCTGTTGAGCCAGGTGTCAATGGCGCTTGTAGCGTAGGCGTTCACATTTGAGGTGTGCCACTGCCTGGTGTCATAACAGTCCTTGCGGACAACCAGAGTGCGCCCGGAGCCGTTGAGCCCGTTCTCATAGTCATGTTTGGCAACATAAAAGTCCACCAGCACGCCATTTTCTTTCAGCTTGACAATGCTGCCGACACTTTTGTTGCCAAGGGTAGTTGTTGCCATTTAGATTTCCTCCTTTAAGATATTTTGAACACGGTCCCTCACCTGTTGGCGTAGGGTCCAAGTGTTGCCGTGTGCGGCGTGAGCATCCCACGCCTGCCAGGATTGCAGGATTTCCTCACGGGTCACAAGACCAGTGGGGTATTCCTTTTCCCACCTGCGGAGTTTGGCGCGCATCTTTTTCACGCTGCTGTGCCGCAGCTTGCGGATGACCTTGCCGCTGTCCGTGAGGTAGGTGTGAAAACCAAGAAAGTCCATCCCATGTCTAAGCGGGAAAATCTGTGTTTTCTCATTGAGTTCCAGACCAAGAGATGCCATAAATGCCTGTATTTCCGTGAGGCAATACTGCAAATATTCTTTGTCCGGGTGGATGAGGAAAAAGTCATCCATGTATCTGCCATAGTAGCGGATATGGAGCTTTTCTTTTACAAAGTGGTCAAACTCATCCAGATAGTACAAGGCAAACAGTTGGCTTGTCTGATAACCAAGCGGCAGACCGTCTGAGCAGTCAACATAGACACACAAAAGGTCATAAAGCGCAGGCTCAAGGTCCAGCTTTTTGAGCTTTTCCTTGAGCCTGTCATGGTCGATGCTGGCAAAGAAATGCCGCACATCGCATTTGAGCACCCAACCGTCTGCGGTGTGGTTTTTGTTCCAGTAATCGGTTAAAAATCCTTTGAGCCTATCCAAGCCAAAGTGCAGTCCCTTGTTTTTCTGTGAGGCGTAGTTGTCCAAGATAAAGCTGTTGGTAATACGCTCATAGAGGATATTATCCACCACAGCGTGCTGCACAACCTTGTCCACAAAAGCCGGAGCCTGCACAAGCCTTTTCTTTGGCTCATAAACATAGAATACACGGAAAACACCGGGGCGGTATGTCTTGGTGGTCAAGATATACACAAGGTTGACGATGTTTTCCAAAAGATGCACCTCATAGTGTGCGGTTGCGGCTCTGGAGCGTTTGCCCCGGCGTGCCGCAAGGTATGCTTTGTATAGCACCTCAAAGGTGCATATATCGGTAAATTTGTTTTCCAAAATGGGCGGCCTCCTGTCTGTGCTTTGGCTGGCCGTCCTCTCATTGTGCGCCGTTCTGGTGCCGGAGCAGACAGGACCAGCAGCGGAGCACCCGGTTTTGCCGGATGCCCTGCATCAGCGCAATGTGTTTGTCTTGGATGCTCCAAGACGGGATGTGACCTCCTTTGATGCGATGGACGGCGCTGCTTTCGGCTTTGGGCCTACTCGGTCGGACCTTACCATCAGAGCGGGACGAGACCCGTTGGTATTGTTGCAGTTGTTGTTGTTGACATTGCCATTGGTGTTCAAGTAGTAGGCGTTGTTGGTGTTGTTCGTGTTCGGGGAGGAAAGATATAAACAGGTCACACCCCAATATAACGGCTCATGGCCGGTATATCCGTTTATGAATGTTTCACCATAGCCTCAGCAATCTGCTGTGCCATCTGGCTCATTTTAGCAAGTTCCTGGGCGCGCTTTGCCTCACGCAGAGCCGCCGCACGGTTTCCGTCATTGCGGCGCCAACTAAAGGCTTTTTGCCGTACCGGGCGGACGAGCTCCGCCCAATAGTGGCACTGGTCACCCGTGATGTACTTTTTCTTGAAACTGAGGTTGATGTGCTGGAGCATGGTGTCACAGGCAACCAGCACGGCATCAAGGTCTTTGAGCCTGTCCTCAAAATCCGTTTCAAAATATCTGCCGTCTGCGGAGATACACTTTTCCAAAATGGTGGTTGCACACTCCTCAAGACGGGCGCACAGGTGAAATGTCTGGCTTTTCGGAAAGTGCGGCTTTCCGTCATCACGGATTTTCTCAAACAGTTCTCTTTCCGCAAGCTGCCCGTTTTCATGCACAAGAGCCTTGATTTTTCTGTATTCCGGCTCTTTGGTTTTCACCCTTTGGATGGTGTAGTCCAAGAGGTCAACCGCCAACGGGATGATGTCATAATTAGGCATTAAAACTCAATCCTTGCATAGTTTTTGTTCCACACGCCCGTCACCACCAGACCTGTGAGGTTTGCAAAGCTGATACTGAAAGAGTTGCCGGTGACATTCGTGCCGTATTTCAACTCAAGCGTTGTGAGGCGGCTGTCAAGGCCTGATATGCCGGACAAAATAGAGGGGTGTGCCTCTGTGTTTGCATTGTGCGTGCTGACACCGGATGCAATGCGTGCATCACTTTCCTCTTTGGTATAGGCATCCCCCACCTGCATGGAGTTAAGTGCAAGCAGGCGGATGTCAGCGTGGCTGGAGCCGCTGGCGTTGTGCAGTGCAATAGCCTCATTAAGTTCCTCTTGGCTGACGGTATCAAGAGAGGGGTTGATGGTAAACTCCACCACGGATGCATCCGCCACAATGATGTGCATGACCATTGTGAGCTTGCCGGACACGCCGCCGGAAATGGCAACCTTTTCTGTGTCCGGTGTGTTGCAGACAGCAATCAATGTGCCGTCCTTGTTGAAAAGGCCCATTTCACGGATAGTAAAGCCGCCCACCTCATCGTCAATGACGATTTTCACATCAAGCATGTTAGGCGTTGAGGGGTTGAGTTCTGCGGCGGCAATTTCGCCGCGCCAACATTCATGGACAAGATGCTCTTGGTTGACGGTCGGCTGATAATACGCGCCGTTGCCGTCACCGGCCGCTGCCTCTGAAATGACAAGCTGGCCGCCGTTGACAATGCAATCCGCAATAATAGCCGCACCTTTCGTGGTGATGATGGTGCCATAGGTGTTAGACATCGTTTATACCTCCTGTTCTTTCGGATAAATCTCAACGGTTGCGTGGTATTCCAACGCGCCCACCATTGCGGCGGAGCCGTTGCTTTCAATGTTGTTGATAATGTGGGGCCATACCTCCATATAGTTGGACATCTCATTGCAGGCACCGTGGGTAAGCGTGCCGTAGGACTGCAAAAAGGCGGTCATAAGCACCCGCATATTGCTTGGGCGGACGGCAAGCAGCATGTTTAGGATTTCCTGCGCCAAGCTGTCTGCATCCGGCAGAGCATTATAGTCAAGCTGGATGTTGATGGTATAGTCCGCCACGATTTCCTCATGCCCTGTGGGGCCGCAGATGCTTGTGAGCCAGTTCTTTAACCACGGCAGCGTATAAGGCAGTTCCAAGTTCCACATTGCCTTGATGCGTGCCCTGCGGGTTTCCAGTGTGTCTGTGTCTTTGGGATAGATTTTAAGCTCACGCTCCCACACGGAAAGGCCCGTGCTGTCTGCCGTGTCCAAAAACTGGTTTGCCATAACAAGGCTGAGGGCATCCCACGCAAGGGAGATTTCCGGCTCATTCGCCTCATTGATGGCTTGAAACTCCATGACTTCACGGAGCACCGGGGGCAGGTAGTCAAGGAGTTTTCTATCCATCCACAACCACCCCTCTCACGGGGATGCTGTCAGCATCCAGCACAAGGTTTTCCTCCTTGCCGTTTATTTTCGTGCCGCCAATGTCGGTTATCATGGTAGAGCACTCGGAGAGGATGCGGCTTTCAATCTGTGATATGCGGACGGTCAAATGTTCTGAGGTTTCCCACGCTTTGGCAAGTTCCTCAAAGTAATCATCAACCACGGTTTCCACATAGCTTTTTACCGCCGCCCAATTCCAACCGGAGGAATAGGTTAGGTTGAGGGTGATGTTGACCGTTTCCGGCGTTACGCCCACTACATTCACCACATGACCGATGGGGGCAAGGCCAAGACCCTCTCCGGCGTTTTGGGTCGGGTCAACGGTGGTCTGCACCTTATTGAGCAGGGTGCTGGATGGTGCTTTGTCATTGGATGCCATAATGACCAGCTTGACGGAGCCACCAACGGTCAACTGCTTTTGGCTTGCCGCCGTATAGACCGCCGTGAGCCAAGCCGCAGCATCCGCATCCAAAGTGCCGATTATTCCCGTGTACCACGCTGTCACAGCGGCGTTTGGGATAAGGTCGGAGGGGTTTATACCCCCATTCCAGACGGGGTGCACCTTGACAGCGCTGACACCCTCCAGAGCGCGCACCTTTTCGGTATAGTCCGCCTGGTTGCCGCCAAACGCCTGAGATTGGAAACTGTCAAGCACACGCTGGCGGAAAGTTTCCGTTTCCTCCTCATCGTCACCGGGGATAAGCAGCTCAACCAGTTCCGCATGGGTCAAGCCGTCCATATATTCAATAGGGATGAGAGCGCCGGCATAATCATTGGCAGCAGCGCCGGCTGTTTCACAGGTCACTTTATGGCTGAGGCCGGTGTCTGTGTCGGCGGTGGTGCTCATCCGTTCTGTCACAGCAAAGTTTAGACCCTCGCAGGAGAAACGGGTGCCAACCGGCACCTCAATGTTAAATTCCGCACGAAAAACCGCAGCACTTGCCGGGTACGGCTCCATGTTGCGGTCAGCGGCTCTCTTTATCAGATATTCACGGGGTGCTGTGGCAATGTAGGTGGCGCTGAAAACAAAGTCAAGCCCAATATAGAGTTGGGCAAGCTCTGCCATAGACGGTGCCACGCCGTTCATCACCATAGAGCCCTCACGCTTGTCAAGGGCGGAGGAAACTCTTGACAGGGCGCTCTTGACAAGCACCTCATAGGTTTTGCTTTCAAACATCGTTAGATTTCAACCTCCTTTTCTGCGGTCAAGTCACCATAGATGGTGTTGACCGTAAATTTGGCACGCACGCCGCGCCCACTTGTTTCAAAACTCCAGTCATCCACACCTGTAATGCGGTCATCCTGGGTCAGAGCCTCGGTGATGCGGCGCTTGATTTCGCTCATAGCGTAGTCCCTCGGCGTGCCAATAAGGTCGGACAGTTCTGAGCCGTAGTCACGGGAGTAGATGGGGAACGCATAACGCTCCACATTCAAGATGAGATAGACCGCTTGCAAAACCGCATCCTGCTCATCCGTCATGCCTCCCACGCGCCCACGGTCAATGTCCAGCTTATGGGTATATCCGGGTTGACTTTCAACTGCAAAACCGATGAGGTCAAGGTCATCCCCAGTTGTCGGTAATGTTGCCATCACGGTGCCTCCCATCTGTCTAAGACTAAGAATTTTTGCCCACCGTCACAGCGGAGCAAAATGACTTTTTCTCCTGCCTTGAGGGCAAGATGCACACGGTAGGACTTGCGCCCCTTGTATGCGTGATTGTGGGATGCAAAAGAGGCATCCCCGGAGCCTCCGCTTGTGTTCTCCGTCCGGTGGTCAACTGTCATCTCAACTGTGAAATCACGGACATTGTTGGTGAGCATCAGTTGTGCCTCTGTCAAGGTCTTTTTCTGGTCAACCTGGATTTTAAGCGGAGAGGCGGAGGTGACCGTGCCAAAGCATACGCTCATAGGGCCGGATGCCTGCACGGCCTCCACAGCCGCCTGCTTGACGGCTTTGACAAGCTGGTTAATATCAAGTGACAAATGTACCACCTCGCATTTTGAGCTCCATGAGGTGCATCCCGTCCTTGAAAGTGTGCTTGCACTGTTCCACCATGAGATAGTTGGACACATTGATGTCACCAAGTCCAAGCATGACCACCAGCAGCGTGCCTGCCCTTACACGGATGTCACCAAGGACATCCTTGAGCCGCAGGGTGCGTGTTTTGGTATTGTAGAGGTCAAGCAAGGCATCCGCCATTGCTTTGGCATTGCCGTTGCTGTCCAACTTCTCATAATACTGGAGCACACCCCACTGGTTGATGTGTGAGCTGTCCTGGGCAATGTAGACCTCACGCTTACCGGTGTCCTTGTTCTCATAGGTCAGCTTTACCTTGTCATAGGTTTGGGATGCAATGGAGCTTGTATAGTCGTAGTCACCGGCGGTGTCCTCATCAATGAGCACACCCAATTTCATGTTGCCGATGCTCTTTAGGGTCAGCTTTCCAACATCATCATAGAGCACAAACATTTTGCCGGTGGCTTTGAGTGTTGCATCCAAAGCGTTCTGGATGATGTCAAAAAGGGTTTGGTTGTCCTCCACACGGCTTGCAATCGTGTGACCGGTGCTCTCAATGTCACCAATATTGAGTTTGAAATCCTCCGCAATCATCTTGATAAGGTCGCGGGCGGTTTTGTTCTCATACACATAGGTGTCCTTGTTTTTCAGATAATAAAGCTGGTCGTATGCTGTTACTTGGATAACAGCCGGATTGCTGCCCTTGCGGGATTTTTCAAACACAAAGCCATAAAAGATGGGGGTGCCGTCCACGGAAAAACGGCACGGGTCCCCCTCTTGAAAGCTGAGGCCATCGGTCTTGACCACCTCAAAGGTCATCTTGCCCGGTTGCCCCTGGCGCTCCCACTCAATGGTGACATCCTCCACCACGGGAGGGAGCATTGCATTGGCCCCGTGTTGTATCAGCAATTCACAACTCATGGGATGGTAAACACCTGCCCAGGATAGATGAGGTTGGGGTTGCTGATTTTATCCGTGTTTGCTTTGTAAATCTTGGTGTACTGAGCGCCGCTGCCATAATACTTGGATGCGATTGCCCAGAGCGTATCACCTTTCTTTACGGTGTAGGTCTTGGTTTTGGGTGCGGTGCTGGCATCCCGTTCCTTTTTGACAGAAACGGTTGCCTTTTTCTTTTTTGCGGCCGGCTTTTCCACAGTAAATGTCTTTGTACCGTAGGCACGCCACTGCTTAAGGTTGACATCCACACTGACATCAAGCCCCTCCTTGGCCTCCTCCACAATGTTGTAGTCCTCAACGCTCACTTTCATGTTCGTGTCATAGAGGCTCCGCCCGTTCGGTGAACGGCGCACCATGATAAACCTTGTGGTGCGCTTGTCGGTTTTCAACTTCTCAAGGATGCCAAGGTAATACTCCGGTGACCGGGCGGCAGAAAGCATAGGCAGGGTAAACGGCACCACAATCTCTGTCAGACCCGGCACACGGAGAAAATTGATTTCACCCTCGTTTAAGAGGGTGATGGTTTCGTTTTGGCCTTTTATCTTTACTGTGAGTTTTTCCGGTGTCGGCCATTCCACACCGTCCAAGTAGCAGGTGTAACTCATTATTCATGCACCCCCTCAGCGGCGGTCACAAGGGCCTCGGTAAAGCCGTCTGTGAGCTCCGTGATAATTCCGTCAATATCGGCACTGCCGTCAATCTTGTTGGTCATGCCGGTCATGTCAATCTTGACCTCTGCGGTGGTGAAACGGTTGATTGCATCACGCTCCGCAATGTCACGCAAATACTCCAGCTCCTCATCCGTAACAGATAAGCTGTCAGCAATGCTCCCGGTATCACCGGCAATACTGCCGACATCGCCCATCATGCTGGACATATCAAAGCCGCTGCCGTCACCCATGTTGAACATGCCGCCAATTTTGTCCTCAACGCCGGCGCCAAAGTCATAGCCTTTGCTCCAGGCATCGCCATACTCAAAACGATGGTCAATGGTCGGTGCCTCACGGTCAAGGGTGATGGAGTTTTCATTCTTGCCCCATGCAAGCACCTTGTCCTGCAAGGCGTTTAGTCCGCCTGTCCAATCGGTGCCGAAAATAGCATCAATGATTTTTGTGACAACCTTGCCCAAAGACAAAAACCAAGAGATGATGTTGCCAATGAGGTTTGCCACGGCATCACCAAAGCTGTTAAATCCGCCGTTGCACACATTCAAAATCCATTCAATGATACCTAAAAACGGCTCAACAAAGATGCTCCAGATAAACTGGATGATAGCATTGAGCAAGCCTATGACGGTGTTGCCGATGATTGCGGCAAGCACCAAAACAGCACCGCAGATGATGCCCGTGGCAGATGTGCTGGCACCCGTTACTCTGTTCACGGCGGCAACCACAGCATAGATGAGAGCAATGAGCAGAATGATGCCCATGATGATAAGGAAAACAGGGTTGAGTGCCATAACGGCATTGAAAGCTGTCTGCACGGCAGTCCACACTTTGGTTGCCGCCGCAACGCCTTTTGTAGCGATAAGGTACACTGCAAGAGCCGCCGCAACGCCCAAAACAAGCGGGCCGATAATCTCAATGTTGTTGGCAAGCCAGTTTATGAAAGTGAGGACGGGCTCAAGAGCCTGCAGGGCAATGTTGCTCATCATTGTCCACACCTGTGCCCAAGTCATAGGCATACTTTCAAACTTTGCGTTGGTTTCATCCGCAACGGAAAACAGGGCATTTTTAACCACCTGTGCAGTGACCTTGCCCTCCGCTGCATATTCCTTGATGGAGCCCTCCGCAACGCCCATATACTGCTCAATGGCTCTGGCAATACCGGGGGCACTGTCAAGGATAGAGTTTAGTTCCTCGCCTCTCAGTGCGCCGGCCGCCATCGCCTGTGTGAGCTGCACCATAGCGTTGCTCTGTTCCTGGGCGGTTGCGCCGCCGATGACAAATTGCTTGTTGACCTGCTCCATGAACGCAATAACCTGGTCCATGTCGTGGTCAAAGGCGTTTCCAGCGTTCAGTCCTAACTTGGCAACGGCAGATGCCGTGTCAAGGTAGGCGGAGCGTGAACGGTTGGCAGAGGCCATGATTTTTGCCTCCAACTCATCCACACTACCACCATCCGTGACAAGCAGGTTAAGACGCGCCTGGGCGCTGGTCACATCATCGGACAGGTTGACAAGTTTCTGCACGGTTGCAATGCTTGCAATACCGGCGGCTATGCCGGAGATTTTCCCCATCAAGCCGTCAGCCTTAGAGCCCGCTTTCTGGAAATTGTCCGCCATCTTGTCCAGTTCTGCGTTGGCACCTACTAATTGGGAGCGTGCGGCAGCAAATTGGGCAGAGTTGATAGACTGCCCGGAGGCACGCTGCATTTGTTCAAACGCATCCAGTGTGGTGGTAAGTGCCCCGGAGATTTTTCTCAATACAGATGTCATACCATCATTGAGCACCATCTGTGACCTAATTGTTGCCACTGTGTCACCTCCCTTTCAAAAGAGTTAATGCTTTTTGCCCATTTTCGCCTTGCTTTCCAGCTTTGCCTTTTCTTTCCGTTCCTTGTCGCATCGGACGGATATGGAGGCAATCACAAAAGCACGCTCTGCAACGGGCAAATTCAAAAATTTGGACGGCTCCCAGCCAAATTCCTGCAAACAGTAGTGTGCATAGTTCGCCTCCGGGTCACCGTCCTCTATCAGTTTTTTGCATCGTCAACCAGTTCATCCTCGGTCTTAAAGCCGTTGACCTGGAAAACCTCCGTCATGTAGTCATCAAACTCACCGCCGATGAGCATTTTGCCAAGCAGTTCCTCCGGCTTTGCAACGCCCCAATCGTTCTGGAGTTCGGCGTTGTTAAGGTCGGGGAACACCGTGCAGCGGGCGCACACCTTGGCCTGGAAAGCATAGGTGTCAAGCTGCTGTGTGTACTGATTTTTCTTGCCGGGGATAGGCACCTGCTTGATGCAGGCAGCACGGATGCGTGCATATTCATCTGCGGAAATGCAGCAGATTTCCCAGGCCATCGGCTTGCCGTCCTCCCCCTTGAAACGGGGAGAGGCGGCATAGAAATGGTTGGTGATAGGCGCTACATTGGAGCGCATAAAAGCAGATAAAGTTTTACTCATGGGTGTATTTCCTCCTTTTTGTCAGTCCTTACATATAGGACGGGTTGGTGTACTTTTCCGGGCGGGTAAAGCCGTCACAGTAGCCCTCAATAGACTGCTCGACAAAATCACCCTCCGCATTGAACATGGAAAGCATCACATCACCGTCCAGCACACAGTTGTTATAAATCTTGGAGCTCCTGCCAACGGATGTGGCGGGGTCCTCGTTTGAGGTCTGAATATCAAAAGTTGGCATCACGCCGGTCTTGATAAACTCCTCCACCACCTGGTCAAAGATTTCCGTACACTTGTAGACGGTCATGGAAAACGCAAGGGCAACGGTCTGGGCCTTGTGCCCAACCACGGGACTGCCCAACTTGTAGACCTCTTTGGTGTTGATGGATGCCTTGCCCTCAAACTCCTTTGCCATCAGCATGGAGTAGCGGGTGCCGTTCAGTGTCACAAAGCACTCAGCAAAGTTGGCGCTGACAGCATCCTGTGTGTTCATCGTATTATTGAGCATGTGTCAATCCCTCCTTACTGAATAATCACGCTCATATAGAGCTGGCTCATAGCGTTGACAATGTTGAGGCCGTTGATGGTGCAGAGCACCGCCTTTTTCTTGTCACCCTGTTCACAGGTCACGCTGTCTGTGTCAAAGTTCTCAATGGCGCGGATTTTCTCAAGCTCCTGGATGAGCTTGACAATATCGCCCCAAAGGGATGCGCGCCCAGAGGCATCGTTAGGAACAGTGCCCACATAGCGGGTATTGAACAGCACCGCCACATCATTGGCAATCTGGTCACACACCCGGATGGTCTGGTTGCTCTGGAACACCTCGCCCTTGGTGTCGGTGAGGGTGAGCAGCGTGTTGATGTCCTCAAGCACACGGACAGCACCGTTGACATTGTGGAGCATAAACTTGCCCGCCTTGATAGCCTGCTCAAGTTCCGCCTGCGTGTATTCGGTGTCAATGATGAGCTCACCGTCATACTTGTAGTTGGTGAGGGACTTGTTGACTGCAATGCCTGCGTGTGCGCCGGTTGCCCAATACACAAGGGCGTTTTCGTCCACGCCGGAAATGGTGGCGTGGCTTGCGGTGTTCCACACACCAATCACGCCCTCATAGTCAACGGTGGACGGCTGCCACGCAATAAGCTGGAATTTTGCACCAACCTCATCACGGACACGCTCCGTATAGGCGGCATAGAGTTTGACCGTTGTGGCATCAGAGGCAGGGCAGCAGAGGGCATTGAAAGAATACGCCTCAATCTTGTCCAAAAACGCCTGGTGATGGTCACCTGTGATGTTGGTGGTGTCGGTGCCGCCAGTGAGTGCCACGCCTGCGGTGGTGCTGAGCTGTGCGGAGTTCTTGAACACAACATAATCATTGGCGGCAAGGTCCTTTGCATCGGCAACCGTCTGGGTTTCAATGCAGGTGCCGTCAAGATAGGTGCTGACATCCCACAAGTCCCCATTGTCCACATTCGCCGCAATTTTGATTGTGATGTCATTGCCGCGCACGCCGGGATATTTCGCCTCCGCAAAAGTATTGGTTGCCTTGTTTGCGCCGGAGCCTAAACGGTAGCAATACACTGTGGTGGCGTGCAGGAAAATCTCACGCAGTGCCAACATCTTGGGATGGTCATACGCATAGCCAAAAATAGCCTTGCTGTTTTTCTGAAATTCTCCGGAGGTCACAGCAAAAACCTCATTTTCGGGTCCCCAACTCAGCTTAAAGGGGGCCGCCGCATATCCTCTGTCGGAAAGCGTTGCGGATGCCTTTGCCACGCTGGAGAAAACAACATAAGTACCGGGCAAAACCTTGTTCTGGGTCAGCCAGGTGCCTCCTCCAAGAGCCATATTATCTCACCTTGCCTTTCTTATAGTCTGCAATCAGCTTGTCCACCTGTTCCAAGGTGTAGGTTTCGCCGTCATTCAGCAAGGCGCTGATTAAATCCTTGCTGTTGGCGTATTTCTGGGAGCGTGAAAGCTGCTCTTTGGAATAAGCAGCACCCACGGCTCCGGTATTGGTCTTTGCCATAGGCTTTATCCCTCCTGTTCAATTTTCAGAGTGTCCATAGCCTCCTGCACCTGCGGAATGTAAACGCAGTGAGCATACTCCACAAAGACATGCAGCACATTGTCCTGCATCTGCCACTTGAGGCTTGAGGCGTGGATGATGTCACCCTCCGGGGTTGTGATGCTGTCCAAAACACCCATAAGCCGGTGCGCCACATCGTAGCACTCCGCAGTACATGGGCGTGCTTTCGGGTAATAGAGGACATCCAGAGAGGGTGTCCTGCGGTAGCGGTGCCCCACCTCTTTTGTGTGGTCTGCTCCCGGCATGACAACATTGAAATCTCCGGTGCTCAAGCCCTGCCTTACATCTCCGCCGTGCACTTTGCACTTTGGAAATGCGGCGTGCAGGGCAAGCGTTACGCCGTCATAAATGCTGTTGAAATTGATGTTAGACATTGAACACCTCCCGCAATAGTTCTGTCAGCCGTTTCTCAAGCACCTTTGGAGCAACCTTTTCCAGTTCATGCTCCGACAGGGTGAGAAAATATTGCCCGGATACCCAACCTTTTCCGCCGGGTGTGCGGTGTCCAAACTCCACATAACTGGCATATTCCACGGGGTTGATAACCTCAATGTAGTAGTTGCTGCCCTGTTTGAACACCGGCAGGCTTTGTGCATAGGCTTTGACATCCGCCTTGCCGCCCTTTGTTGCCTCGGCTTGGCTCTTGGCTGTCCAGCCACGGCGGAGTGTGCCGCCCTTTTTGCCGGTTGATTTTGGATATTGCCCAACCGGGGTGGCGGGGATGACCAGAGAAAGCAGGCGTGCCGCCAGTTCCTTTGAGGCATCCCGGCAAAATTTCTGCATGTCCATTGACTGGAGCCGGTCAATATTCTCTTTCAGCTTGAGTAGCTGCTTGTAGTCGCAGTTGCCCCAATTCATCACGCCCACCCCCTAAACAGTTCAAGGGGGATTTCTTGATGGATAGAGTAGACCGCAGGTGTGCCGCTCCGTTCATAGTCACGGGTGACACCGTTCTGCGTGACCGTGACCTTGGACCCCTCTGGGATGTCCACGGAGGGGTCAATATAAAGGGTCACGGACTGTGCAACCGCAGCAGCCTCCTCAGAGGGTTGTGTGCTCTTTACGGTAGTGTGAGATATGCGGCAGGGGGCATCTGATACTGTCACTCTTTCAGTTGGCTCCGTGCGGCCATTGGCGGGGTTGAGAACACCCTCCAGCACGGTGACCGTAGCCTTGCCTTTCCACATACCCTGCACAGCCTTTTTATAGGCGGCGCTTACCATCGCATCCTCCGATAAGCCGCAAGGGTGCTCTCTGCTGGGTGCATCAGCGTGGCAAGCAGGGCATCAAAGCGTGCCTCCGCAGATTGTGCGCCATCGCTTGCACCGGCAAAGGTGACAGAAATATCACCCTCTGTAATGCTTTTGGTAGGAGCCTCAAAATCAAAGCCCTCCAAAGCACCGGCGGCTTTTTTGTTATACATAAAGTGACCGGCCACCATATCCACAAGCGTGTAAAAAAGGCCATCCGGCAACAACTTTTGATTGATGTTTGCCAGGATGTCCTTTTCACACTTATTGATGAGATATTCAAGGCCGGTTTTGTCATTGTCGGTGACCTCGTACCCCAACATAGCCAATCGGAGCACAACGGCCTCATACACGGTCACGGCGTACCACCTTAGCCCTTAGACTTGATGCAGCACATGGCAATAGCCTTATGGGCAATATAGGAGCGGTCGCTCTCGCTTTCCTCGCCGGAATGGACAAGAGCCCAGTTGGCGCCGTTCTCCAGTTCCGCATTAGTCGGGGAGAGGGAGGACTGGGACTTTTTCTCATAGGAGATGCCAAAAGGTGCAAACACCTTGCGCTGACGGGTATAGAGGGTGTCCTGTCCGCCGTGGGTCTTGGGGTCACGGGACATTTCATAAGGCACCTTAGCGCCGATGTCCTCAAAGCTGATAGAGCCCTCGCCAAGCACATAGCTGGTGTACTGCGTACCGGCAACAACATAGCTGTCCGCAGCAGGCTTTCCCGTACCAAAATACGGGGTAACCTTGGACTGGTCAATCTGCCCGGTGGATGCACCGGATGCCTTTACCTGGACAGCACCAGGCGTTGTGCTTTCGGCAGGGAAATAGCCGTCAACGGCCGGCATACCATCATCAACCACAACCAGCTTGCCATTCCAGGAGTAGAGGGTGAGGTCACGGGTCACGCCGTCCTTGTCAGTGTACTTGAGGGCGGTGAGCAGGTTGAGGTTTTCCAGGTTAGTAGCTACAACGGAGTGCATAAACACCATTGCAAACTTTTTCTTGCGGTCACCGCAAGCCTGGGCGGTTGCCGTGTTGAGTGTGGTTGCCTCCATAGGACCGTCCACCGCAAAAGTGTGAGCCTCTACAAACTCGCCGCTCTTGCCGCCGGTCATAGAGAAAACGCCCTTGAGAATGGCAAGGATAGTGTCCTGGTCAACATCCTGCCAGTATTCGGCAACCTGCTGTGCAACATTGTCCATAAAGTCAACGCCGCCGGTAATGTCATAGGAAAAATCCTTTTCCACCCATGCCTTGGCACGGCCGATGACAACCACGCCCTGCTCAAAGGTCTTGGTGCTGGTTGCGGTGATGTCGTTCTTGCCGTCATAGTTTACGGCATCCCCATCAAGCAGGCCACGCATGGCAATCCTTGCATAGCCGGTGCCATTCTGGCTTGCGAACACCTCACGGATGTCCGGGTTGCCTACCAGCACACGGCTCTTGCGGATTTCGTTGAGGCGGGTGCGGGGGATGCGGTCAGCCTTATACTTAAAGGCCTCCGGGTTAAAGCTCTTTGCATCAAACTTAGTGTTAGCCATTTTTATCATCCTTTCTGTTAGTCAGTAGATTTGGTTTTGTTACGCTTTGCGGCTCCTGTGGCTTTCTGAGAGCCGTTTTGAGTACCGGTGGTGTCCTCGGTTGCCTCTGTGGCTTTCGTGCCGTCAGCGGTCAAATTTGGGGCATCCTCGGTGGTTTCTGCGGTGTCTGTGTCCATCTGGGCAAGCACTTCTGCGGCATCCTTGCCCAACCGGGCAATCACTTCCGCAGTGACAGCCTCCGCCAAACCGTCCACATCAATGGCAGGCGGCAGGTTTTCAGCCATAAACTGCACAACGCCCTCCTGGGTGCGGGGTAGAGTGGATGCGGGCACGCCGGTCAAACGGCTTGCCAGATTTCTCAGCGCCTCCTCAAAGGACACCGTGCGCGGTGCGGTGATATTTCTCATAGCTTATTCCTCCAGTTTCGCATCGGGATTTTTTGCAAGATAGTCCGCCAACTCGGAGTAGGACATCTCGGAGAGCTTTTTGTTGCTCCCAGGCTTGCCGCCGTCTGCTCCATCGCCGGGTTTCCATCCCTCATACTTGGCCGCCGTCCCAAACATGAAATCTGTGGCAGCGTCCTTTTTCAGAGCCTCAACCTTATTGGCAAGGGTGATGGTTTCCCCACCAACTGTTGCGGTGACTTTGCCATCCACGATTTTGGCACCCTCCAAAAATTCAGCCAGCACAGCCCTTACGGCGGTGTTGTTCTTGGACCCTGCGGCGGTGAGCTCCGCATCCACCGCAGCCATCAGCTTGACCTTGGCAAGCTCCTTGTCATAGTTGGCTTTGGCATCCTTGTTTTGCTTGGTGAGGGTTTCAATCTGTTTGGTGAGTTCCTCATTGTCACCGGCGGACTTTTTCAAGTCCTCAAGCTGCTTGTCACGGGTCTTGATGCCCTCATTGAGTTGGGTGACCTGGGTTTCCAGTTCCTTGACCTTGCCGGTCTTTTCATTGAAGTCGGCGCGGGCAACAAAACGCTCACCCAATGCCGCACTGACTTTTGCATCCATCTCATCAGTGTAGGCATCACCCAAAATGTCTTTCATCCATTGCAGTTTCATAGTTTTGGCTCCTTTCTGCACCACTTTCCTTTTTGTCGGGCCAGTCCCCGTGTGGTGGTCACCCTGCTTTGTTCCGCCGGGTCAGCGGTATTTTGTGTATGAAAAAAGCACCGTGCATTTTCAGCACGATGCTCTAATCAATGAAATTGGTTGTCAATCCTCCGTGTCCTCTAAGTCATTGTGATACGGACATTGGAGGCACTTTTCACGCTGCTTGTCGTTCCATTCAAGTCCTTGCGGCAAAATAGAGGTCTTTGCCTCACGGTCTGCTACAAGCACGATTTCCAAGCAAGTGTTCCCGTCCACCTGTCTATCCAGAACGGGGCAATATACAGTATTCATTTTTTGAACACCTCCGCAATGGCTTTTGTAGTCGGGTCAAAGTCCTTTTCCGAAAAAGCCGTTTTTATTTTCATTGTGTCGGCATTGATGTATGCCGCGCCGTCAAGAGAGTAGCAGTTGATGCTCACGCCGTCCCAACGCTTACGCCGCACGGTGCACTTTGCTGTTTTTACATAGCTTTTTGCATCGTCCAGTGTGCAGCCGTGACGGGTGCCGTGGGCATCATTAAAAGCAAGGCTCTCAACTGCAATGCTTTCCGGCGGCACACGCACTGTGCCAATCACGCCGGTTGCCTTTACGGCTTTATAATTCGCATAGTCTGTTTTGGTAGCCTCTGGCACTCTGCCTTTATAGGAATACAAACCAGCCAACTCATCATACTTGACCTTATTGTTGTATTTCAAATTCTGAAAATCCTTGAAAGACCGTGGTGCATCGGCGCCAAGGCGCTTTTTGTAGTTCTCAAATTGCACCTTGTCGGCACTTTCATTATAACCCATGGCACGGAGCTTTTCAACCGTGCCTGCGCCGTAAAGCTCATTTTGTTTGGCACGCCACTGCTCATAGGTCATGTCTTTGGGCACCTTAAAGCGTTCCCCTGTGATGGCATCCCTCGCATAGCGTTCCCCAATGCCGTCCATATCGGCAAAATGGGGACAGGTGCAGCCACGGCACCAGGGGTGGAATGGGGGAGCCGTGAGCCCCACAGCGTACTCAGACCGCTTGAACACCTTGCCGTCCATGCTGCCGCATAATTCGCAGGTGTGGGTGTCAAGGCTTTCCACAATCTTGTATTCCTCAACATCCAGCTCTCCATAGCAGTCCTTTTGGGCAGCGCTTGAGAAATAGGCGCTTTCCGTCATCACCAGCCGGCCGGCTTTCTGCCGTGACACATCAAACTTTTTGGAAATGTTGCTGATTGCACGGTCCGGTGCCTCGCCCCGGATGACCATGCGGGTGATTTCCTGGTTGACCGTGTTGACAAGGCTTTGCTTGTTCGTCCAGCAGCGGTCACGGAAAGTCTGCCCGTCAGCCGTCCACGGTCTTGAGAGCACCTTGGAGATGACCTTTTCATCAATGGCGGCAAGGGACCAGCCAAGACCAATGCCTCTTTGCACCTCAAAGCCGGTGTGGTAGTAGCCCGCCTCATAAATCTCACGGGCGGCTTTTTCCGTTGCCGCCTCTACTTGAGCGTGCAAAACCTCTGCCTGCTGCTGAATTTGCAGCTTGAGGGCATCCAGTCTGGAGATATGTACCTTGGCACTTGCGTTTTCAAGCTGTTTTATCCATGCACCGTCAATGGCGTTTTCCTTGCCAAACTTGATGTACTCGTCCACCGTCCATTGCAGCTCTTTGAGTTCGCCGGAGGTGAGCAGCTTTTTGGCATCAGCAAGGGAAATGTCATTGTTATCTGCAAAGCGTTGATACCAAACGGCAATGCTCTTTTCAATCTCCTGCACGGCGTTGGCAAATTGGCGGTCAAGGTTTTCCACATAGGTATAGGAGTGGTCAAGCAAAGCCTCCTCCATATTTTTCATGCGTTGCGCCCAATATGCGGCGTTACTCTGTCTGGCCACCGTCCTCACCGTCCTTTACTGTGCCGGGTTGCTGAGGGTTGCGGTTTTGCTCAAAAGCGGCGCGGTAGGGGTCTGCCATAGCCTCCTCCTTTTCGTCCTTGATGCGTTTGAGTTCCTGCTCCGGGTCAGACACCCACGGGTGCATCTTGACAATGGTTTCATCGGACAGGATGCCAACGGAGGCTTTGCAGTTGTTGATGACCTCCGTTTCATTGATGAGCACATCCCGGTCAAAGATTATTTTGACCTTAGTGCCGTCATAGCTCTTTTTGCCGGTGTTGGCAAAGTGGGCGTTGACAAACCACAAAAGCTCATCCATGCTTGCAGCAAATTCCATTTCAAGGGCATTGGCATCAAGGTCAATGTCAGAGTACATGCTCTGGATATTCATTTGGTTGGGGTTGCCGTTCATTCTTTCGTCTTTGGCATCATAGCCTCTGGCGTTCTCAATGATGGCATCCTTGAGCATCTGGAGCAGTACCTTGTAGTTTTCGGCGTTCACATTGATTTCCAGCGTGTCCACGCCGCCGTCAGAGCCCTCATAAGAGCGTACCTTGATAGCGCCATAGGCGGCAAGGTTTTTGCGAAAACCGCCCAAGTCCTCACCATCATAGTTTTTGATGACCAGGATGGTGGTGTGGATGTCCTCCTCCATTTGGTTGGCAAAGTTGCTGAGGATGTTGTTGTAAGCATCCTGGAGGCACTTGACCTTGGACAAAAGCGGGATTTCATGGTGAGAGCTCTTAAAGCACACAAGCGGGATGCGTTCCCAGTTATAGCCTTTGACCTCGCCCGTTTTGGGGTCAGTCACCGTTGTATATGGTCCGGAGTAGGCACTTGCATCCGGCTCTAATGTGCCGTCATCGTGTCGGATAAAGCAATCCACGCCTCCGCCGTGCAGCACCTCAACCTTGACCACCTCCTTGATGTGTTCGCTTTCGTCATACTCCAGCACCACATAGGCGTGCACAGCGGCATCAAGGATGGTGTGGTCTGCATCCGCCCAAAAGGCAAGCACCTCATCTGCGGGAAAGCGTTTGAAACAAAGCTCACCGCCGTTGTAATACGGATAGAGCCAGCTTTTGCCGCCGATAATCGCACCCTCACCAACATTGCGGAGGGTACGGCAAAAACGCTGCCCAAAAACGGTGCTAAGCGCCTCCGCATACTCTTTGTTGTCCGTGTCAAAGGAGAACGGGCGCCCAAAGGAGTAGTTGGTTTTCTGGTCAACCATTTTGGCGTATAGGTTATTGACCAGGCGGTTGTTAGGCAGGTGCTTGAGTTCAATAGGCTTGCCGTCCTCATCCAACGCCAACCGCCTGCGGTGTGCGGCCTCCTGGTCACCGTGGTAGTAATGCTCTCCGGCAAGCTGCTTTTTGCGTTCTGGGGAGCGCAACCACTCTGTAATTTCAAGCTCTAAAAAGCGCTTGTCTGTCATGCCCCTCCCAAAATTGGTGGAAAGAGGGACGGAAAAATCTCTTAAATTTAGCACAACCATTTTGCTGTTTTCACCTCACTATTTGAAACTGAACAACTCCGGAGCAAAGACTTTGTGCACAAAATAGCGGACATCATCCATGCTGTGGTCATTCTCTTTTATCGGTTTATCCATCAAGGCTTTTTCATCCCATCGGTACATCCCAAACTCACGGATGCAGTCCGCGCAGCAATCGCAAATAAAAATATCACCGCATTGCAGCCTGGTTGCCACATTGCGGATGCCGTCAATCACCGCATTGGAGGCTTTTTCTACACGAAAACGCCCGTGCCTGCGGATGACCTCAATAAACGATGCGGCGGAGGGGTCTACAATGACGGCGGAAATGTGCAAGCCGTCTGCCAGCTTTTCCAGTTCCGTGTAATGCTCCTCATCGGTGCGCTGCCGTCCCTCCTTGCGGCTGTCAAAGTAATACTCACGCATCCGGTACCACTTGCCGTTAGCACGCCCCCACAGTCCTATGCTGGTGGGGTTTACGGTGCCGTAGTCGCAGGAAATCACATACTTGTCATAAGGTCTTGCCACCGTTTCAACCACATGGAAATCCTTATTGAACATAGTATAAATAAGCCCCTCAGCAACCACCCACAAGCCACGGATAAAGCGGTCATAAAACACGCCGGAGTAAAGGCTTTCATATCGTGCCTTGACGGCAGGAGAGAGGCTGAGGTTGTCATCCATCGTAAAGTGCAGGTGCAGCAGTTTACGCTTTTTTGCCTCCTGCACCCACTTGGTATAAAACCAGTGGGACGGGCCAGCAGGGTTACAATTAAACCACAGCTTGGAGCCGTCCACGGAGCAGCGGCCAGTTGCCTGGTTGACAAAGCTCTCCGGCATCAAAGCAACCTCATCCAGCAGGATGCCTGCCAGTGTGATGCCCTGGATTAAATCCTGTGAGCTTTCGTCTTTACCACCAAACAGATAAAAGCTGTTGGTCTTATTGCCTGCGCGCACCACAATCTTGTTTTCCGTGCGGTGCTCCTTGAAAGTGAACACGCCACACAGCCACGCAGAGAGGTTGCTGGTTACATTTCGCCGCAAGCTCTCAATGGTCTTGCCGCACAGAGCAAAGTTTTGACCGCTGAAATTAGACATTGCCCACATGATAAAGCCAACCGTCATGGCAACAGTCTTGCCGGAACGGATGGAGCCGTCACAGATGATGCCCTCATAATCCTCAAAGCCGGGTCTATTCCACCAGGTCATTGCCAGGTTTTGCCGGGTGCTCAATTTCTGATATTGCACTGGTGTCCAACTCCTCTCTGGTGCTTTGGTCGATAACCTCAAAGATGTTGTTTTCCTGTTCGGCAGCGGCACCGTTGTTGCTGTCAAACACGCCCAGATGCTTGCCTAAAAGCTCTAAGGCACGCACCTTGTCATAGGTCTTGATTTCTGTGCCATTCGCACCCTCCTTGATGGAGGCAATAGCTTTGCGTTTGTCCTGCGGTATATCCTCCGTGGGGATAATGCGGACAAGTCCCGTTTTCGTGACCTGGGCAAAATCAGCACCGTTGGCAAAAGCAACAGCGGCAAGTTCCTCAATCACTTTTTCCTGTGTGATTCCCAGCTTGTTCCGCAGTGACGCACGCCGTTTTTCAATTTCGGTCTGAACATCAACTTTTGACAAGTTTTGTGACCCAATGCGGTTTGCTGTTTTGGGACTATATCCGGCACGGATAGCGGCCTGTGTGGCGTTAAGGTCCACCAGGTACTCCGCAACAAAACGCTTTTGCTTTTCAGTTAGTTTCGCCACACTCACCACCCCTATGTCAAAATAAAAAGCCGCCCGTGTGTGTTACGGGACAGCTTTTGAAATAATCGGAATTAGAGAACGGCGGCAAAGGTCCGGTTTCATATTCTCCATCACTTTGCCGCCGTTCCAACCAAGGAGGCGTTGCTCTTATCTGAGGCATACACCCACGGTAATAGTATAGCACAGTTGCACCGAACAAAGCGAACAACTTACTGCTCTGTGTCATCATTCGTTGCTTTGATGTATCTGTTGCACATCATCCGCACGCCGTCTGCGGTGTTACTTCCGCCGATGCAGGCGGCAACCTGCTCCCACGGCAAGCCGTTTATAAACCGATAGGTGAACGCCAACCGGAGGTAGCTGTCCTCAATATCGGATATGTACCTCTCCAGACGGCTCCGCTCATATAGGCATTGCTGGTGTTTTGCCTCAATGATGCCTCTGAGGTCAACAATCTCCGCAGCGTAGCGCCCAACCTTATCTGACACACCCGGCGCGTGCGGCATACCCGTGAGGTTAGGTGTGCAGGACACCGCCTGTGCCTCCAACTCCTGCAAGCGGCGCTTGTCCATCTCAATCTCACGGTTGAGATAATAAAGCTGTGACAGTTCTTTCAAGGTCATAATTCGCCACCTGCCTCTCCGCGCCATATCGGCTTGCAATTCTTTTCTCCAAAGGTGCACTTGGTGCTGCATATCTTGCAGGGGTCACCTCCCGCCATAACAAAATGCAGGTCGGCAACAGCCTTGTCAAGCTGCCTTTGCAGTGCGGCGGACGGCTCTGCCGGTGGGATGGCTGATACCGCATCAAGGCGCTCCTCAAGTTCTGCAATCCTCTGTGCATCCGCCTCTTTTTGTATCGTCATCAACGCACATTCACGGATGGCGGTATCAACAAAAACGGTGTCCGTTTTCAATCGTTCCTGTTCGGTCATGCTGTTTCCTCCTTAACCTTTCGTATTCTCGCTTTAAGGGCGCGCATGACAGCCTCATGGGTGTCTGCTCTGTCCTGTATCGTTGCCATAACATCCTCATCCTCACAGCCTTGCACAATGAGGTAGTGAATAAAAACCTTTTCATACGGAGAACCCTGGCGGTACAATCGGCAGTTGCCCTGGTCGTTCAGTTCAAAGGACCAGTTGAGCCCGTACCACACAACATGCCGGCCGCCTTGCTGGAGGTTTAGGCCATAGGCGCAGCTTGCCGGATGCACAAGCAGCACATCAACCTCTCCGGCGTTCCACGCCTCCTCATCCTCCACACCCTTGTAGACACGCACACGGAGGTCTTTGCGGTGCTTTTGCAGGCACTCAAGGATGCGGTCACGGTCATGCTGGTAGCCGTAGAATGTGAGGCAGTGCTCTCCGTTAAGCTGTTCAAGCAGTTCCAGGAACGCCTCCAGCTTGCAATCATGCACCGGCACCACATGCCCCTCATTGCTATACACGGCACCGTTGCAGAATTGCAGCAGCTTTCCAACCAAAACACCTGCGGTGCCGGCCGTGATAACATCCTCATCCACCTCAAGCAAAAGGTCACGCTCAAATTGGTCATATGCCTTTTTAGCTTTGGCATCCAGCATCACGGGGATTTCATGCTGGATAAAGTCCGGCAGTTGCAGGTAGTCCTCCGCTTTCATGGAGATGCAAATATCAGATATAGCGGTCAAAACGGCGTTTTCCGCACCGTCTTTTGCCTTATAGCTGAAAATCTGCGTGCGGCTCCGCTGGTCGGGGTCAAAATAATGCTCACGGTAGGCGCCGAGGGTTTCGCCAAGTCGTGCCCCACCGTCCAGCAAATAAACCTGTGCCCAAAGGTCAATCAAACCTTTGGAGGACGGTGTGCCGGTCAGCAGCACCATCTTTTTGATAAACCGCCGCACCCGTTTCATAGCCTTAAAGCGTTTGCTCTGGCTGTTCTTAAAGCTGGTGCTCTCATCAAGCACCACCATGTCAAAGGGCCAATCCTGCTTGTAGTAGTCCACAAGCCATTCCACATTTTCCCGGTTGATAACATACACATCCGCAGGCGTGTTGAGTGCCTTGATGCGTTTTGCGGATGAGCCAAGCACCGTGGCGGTGCGGATATGCTTTAGATGGACCCACTTAGCCGCCTCCTTGCTCCAGGTTGCCTCAGCCACTTTTTTAGGGGCCACCACAAGCACCTTTTGCACCTGCCAGCGGAAATACTTGAGAATGTTGATAGCAGAGAGGGTGATGACGGTTTTGCCAAGACCGGGACGGAGGAACAAACCAACCGCAGGGTCATCAACCACACGCTGGATGCAGTAGCTTTGATAATTGTGCGGTGTAAATTGCATCAGTCAAAAACCTCCCTCAAAAATTCTTTCACGGCATCCATCCCAAAAAGTACACGGACATCCGCACCCCGTTTCTCCAGTTCGCTCCTTTGCCATTTCTGAATTTTGGCAAGCCTGCCAACCTCCGTTTTCAGTTCCACATAGATTGTCCTGCCATCGGGGGTTATGACAATCCTATCTGGCACGCCGGGGTTTCCCGGAGAAACAAATTTCAAACACAAACCATTGTTTTCTTTCACCTTGCGGACAAGGTAATTTTCAATATAACTTTCTTTCAAAAAAGCACCTCCTTTTTAGGGGTGGAACATCTGGAACATCGCGCGCGTATATACACGCACACAGGCGGTTTAGGGCGTTTATATTTTCTCTAAATCCTCTAATTTCTCTATTTTTATATAATATAGAAAATAAATGTTCCAATGTTCCGGTAAGCAAAAAAGCCTTTATTTTCAAGGGTTTAAGCCGGAACATTGCCCGGAACATTGCCCGGAACATTGCCGGAACATGTTCCGGCTGATTTTTTGAATGTTCCGGCAATGTTCCAGCTAATGTTCCACCCTTTTTTTTGGTAAATCCGCGCTGTTTTCCGCAATAGCCAAACTGCAAAGAATTGGGTGTTTTTTCCCAATCGGAACACGCCTCAATGATGCCGTTGATTTCCGCAGTATCACTATAACGGATTTCCCTCTGCTTGCCGTCAAGGGCCTCACACCATACCTCCAGGGCACATACACGGTCACGGTCAACCAGATTGATGCTGCCCTGCACGGCACCGCCCCAAAACATTCTGCGGCGGTCAAGAGGCCACTTTGCCCAATCCTCCGGCACCTGCTTACTGAGGAAATCCAGCACGATGCCCTCACGGGCGCTGACTTCCCGGTGTTCCTCCTGCTTTTCCTTAGCGGCAGCCTCAAGGTCACCTTTGAGGAAAAGGCTCTCACCGCTTTGCCAACGGACAACAGCCTCCGCCCAGAGTTGGTCAATCTCACCGGGCAAGTCAAACCACACGCTCTTTGTCACGGGTGCCACGCCGACATCCACGGGCCAGAAACGGCGGTTGCCGGTACGGTCCTGCAAAAAGTCCGTGGTGTTGCTGGTGCCAAAGAAAACGCAGCAGCGGGGCAGTTCCTTGACATGGCGGCCATAAGCCGCACGGAAACGGTCAGTGCGCAATGAAAGAAACTGTTTGATGCGTGCAACATCCGTGCGCCGGAAAGCATCAAGCTCTGCAATTTCCACAAGCCAGACACCCTGCAAGAGTTCAGATGCCTCTTTGCCCTCAAAGGTGCGGATGCTGTCATTAAACCAGCCACGGCTCATTTTATCCAAAAGGGTGCTTTTGCCGATGCCCTGCGGACCTGCAAGGATGAGCATATTATCGTATTTGGCACCGGGCACCATCGCACGGGTCACAGCGGCGGTGAACGCCTTGCGGGTCACGGCTCTTGTGTATGGGGTGTCCTGGGCGCCAAGGTAATCAATGAAAAGGGTATCAAGACGGGGCATACCGTCCCATTTAAGGGCACGGAGGTAGTCTTGTATCTCATTGAAAGCGTGGGCGGTGGAGTGGAGGGAGAGGGCACCGTCAATCTTGCCGTTGCCGGTGATGTGGTGGTATCTCTCCATATACCAGTAAAGTCCCTGGTTGTCGTTATCGTCCCACAGGCGGCGCTCCGTGCGGTCATCCCACGGCAGGGCACCAAGCACCTCACCACGGCCGGCAAACTGGTTTAGGGCAAACTTGCCTTTGAGCAGCGGGTCATTTTCAAGGATTATCCACACATTATCAATGGTTGCCTTTGGCAAGCCTGTTTGGGTATTCACTGCCAGCTTGCTCATCCAGTTTGCGGGCTCTGCATCATTGGAGGCGGTCACGCCCTCAAAGTCTTGCAAAGCCTCCTGGTAGCGTTCTTGGCTCATCAGTGCGGCAACATCCTTGTCCTGCACCGCAAGCTCACACATGGCACGGTAGGATGGCAGACGGTTGGCAGGCGTGCCGGTCTGTGCATCATCGTCCTTGTCCCCAAAGCGGTGGAGGCGTACAAGGTCAAAGGCGTTGACCAGTCTGCCGCCGCAAGGGTCGGTTGCATGGTGACTGTATAAAAACTTGCCGCTGTCATATACCACTGCGCCGCCGGTGGTGGAGCCGCCCAGATAGGTATAACGCCCCGGCATACTCTCCACCGGCTCATACATGCCGGGGATGAGTTCATCCATAGCACGGTAAATGTCATAGGTGCGGCAGAACGCGCCCACAACGCCGGTCTTGCCCTCCGGGTCACCCTGTTTGACTGCCAGCTTGGGCAGGGAGAGGGCGCCGGGGACTTGCGGCCAGGTGGTGCAGTCGCGCCAGTCCTCATACTGTGCCAAAAGTCCGTTGGCAGAGAGGAGCGGCTTGTCCTGCCATAAATAGATATACTGGCTGTCAGCGCAACAGGAGGGCCAATACATAAGGCGCGACACCTCAAAGGTGGTAGGGTCACAAAGTTCCAAGCCTATGTACTCGGCCATTTTGCGTGCCAGCGGCTCATATTCATCCGCAGACACCGTGCGGTCAAGTGGGATGAGAACACGCAGGCGTGGAGCCGCAGGGCTGTGTTTACGGGTACTGTAGATGCAATAGCCGCATCCCAAAGCCTCCACGCGCCGCAGCACATCATCGGTGCCCCCAGAGGGGATATTGTCAAGGTCCAGAGTTATGACATCACGCCCGGTCACATTGCCTGCCTTGCGGCGCGGGCCGGACAGCGTGCCTGCCATAAAGCCGCCCACATCCTTGAGGTCATCCTGCTGGGCCTTTTTCATGTTCAAGTATTCTGCCAACGGCTCTGTGCCCCTGGCAGGTGTCTGGAGCCTTGCCCACAACTCTGATATGAGCATAGTCTGAGGCAGCCAGGACATTGCACGCCGGTTGCTACCGGCTGATATTGTTATTTTGCGGTCATATTGCATCTTGGCTCACCTCTCTATCTACATAAAACCTCCAACCGTTCCGATAGGCGGAGGAGTTTTTCAGCTTTTATGGTGTCAACTTCTGAACGGTTGCCGTAAATGATACGGAGCTGCTCAAGCATGATTTCCACATCAGCCATTTCCTCTGAAATATTGGTTGTGTTCTTAAAGCCTCTCATGTTCTTGGAGAGCTCTTTTGTAAGTTCAGCCATTTCCTCCATGCAGAGGACAAGCTGGTGCTCCTTGCCACATTTCTTGACGGCGGCGGTATAGATGTCACGGGTTTTCATAGCTGCACCTCACCGTCACGGACAACCACGGCACGGTCATCCCAATACTCGGATGCTCCAACCTTTCTGGGGCGGGTGCCAAAGGCAGCAATCCAGGAGGGGAGGCTTTCATTGACCGCATCAAAGTGTAGTCCCCATTGGGCACAGGCATCCAACGCCTGTTGGAGCAGTTCACCCTCCCGGCAGGTCCATAAAATCAGACCGGCGCCGGCGGCTTGCTCCGCAATGGCTTTGTCGATAACGCTCCGGTTGGGTGCTCCGATGTTCGGAAAAGCATTTGTGCAAATGCACCCGTCAAAATCAATGGCTATGGCTTTCATCTAAAGCACCTCCCTGTCTTTTTGTCTTTGAGCTCAATGCGTGCAAGCAGTTCAAAACCGCTTTCAGCAATGATAAATTTAAGCACTTTTATGAGAAAATTGACCTTGCCCTCCAGCGCGGCATCCTCCTGCATAATGGGTTTCAAAGCGTGGTATGCGGTAGGGTCGGGGCATCCGCTTTGATTGAGAAACGGGTTTCTGTTTTCAGCCATCACGGGGCCTCCTTTCCTACAATTTCGCCTGCACAGGCGGCGTAGCCTGCAAGGTCAATAAAGCTGTCCATTTTGTCACCATTGTGGATGCGTGCCACTTTCAGCAATGCCAGCATCATGGCAACATCTTTGGCGGTGAACAGGGTGCCCATGTAGACCGTCCAAAGCTGCCCAATGAGGCCAAAGCTGTCCTCCGGCGTTCCATAGTCCTGCTCACGCTCACCGCAGACACAAGCCTTTGCAGCATCCAATATCTCTGCTCTTTTCATATGACACCTCCAAAATCAGATGCGGCAGACGGGTGCTGACAAGCGGGGCAAAGGTCAATCCATTCCCCATGCGCGTCTTTGCGTGAACGCCAACTAGCGGCTTTTTTGGCATCCACCGCATCATAGAAGTCCTCAAACGGTCCGATGTCATCACCGCAGATGTCACACACGGCAATGTAGATGTCATAGTCCTTTTCAATGCTCATTGTTTTCTCCCTCCTCCGGAAAATGGTATTTTGTCACGGCAATGGGAAAGTCCTCAATTTCGCTTGCCCAGAGGCAAGAGCCTTTTCCGTTGAGCCATTCCCATATCAGCGGAAAGCCCCCAATGCCGTCAAAGAGGCTTGCCATTGTGGGATGTCCGCAGCCTACACAAAGGCTCAGACGGGTCAAGACATACGCCCAGGGTGGGAGGGCAATGCTATTGCCAAGCGCCTTGTAGCGTGCGGTGTCTGCACTCTCAGCGTGGCTCTTGCCGTTTTCTCCTACCCATGCGCCTATGTCTGTCCAACCGTCCGGAAAGCCTTGCAGGCGTTCACATTCCAAAGGGGTAAGACGGCGGACGGTTAGCCGTTCGGTGTCAATCACGCTGTTAAAGTTCTGCTTATCCGGCATCCGTTGTCCCCCCCCGCATTTCGTGCGGTGAGAGTGTCGATGACCTGCCCACCGTTCCAGTATTGGTACATATCAAGTTTTCACTCCCTCCGCCATAATCACCGCCGGAGGCTTTCAGAGTTCCGCAGCCTCGGCGGTAGTTTCCATATTGATAGTTTTCATACATAATCATTCTCTGTGCCTCCATCCTTGTAGCACACTATGTGTGACTGCTTATAGTCCCTCGCCATAAGGGTAGGGCATACATCGCAGCCGATTGACATAAAAGAGCCGCAAGTGGCGGCGTAAACATCAGCTACTTGTTTTCTAATATCAGAGGAACATTCCCCCCCCCGGTGCCCATTTGACCGCTTAGGGTCTGCACAACGCCGTCCTCATTGATTTTCACACGGCTGTCCTGCGGGTGGTTTTCAACAGCAAGCTGCACAATGGCAATCCCACCTTGATTTTTTGCGGGGTCGGGGCGGGTGGCATCTAATGTTTTAGAAACGCCAACCTCACGGCAACCGCTGTGCGGATTTGTGCTTTTCATGCTGTTTGAGGCAAGGCTGTCAAAGCTAAAAGCCTTGGCGTGGTTTTCAATGACCACCGCACGCCCTGCACCTGTTGCACCAAGCGTGTGGCACGGGCCACCAACCTGTGGATTGCTTGCGTTGGTCTTACTGGTGACGGTTTCACCGTTGTAGACGATTGCAAGCCGTCCTCTAATATCTGCATCATGCTTTGGCATACCGGCTCCGGCACGCAAGGTGCTTGCCACATCGTCCAACGGCTCACTGTATACGGCGGGGCGGTCAATAGTGTTGAGGGTGTAGCTTACTCCCTCTGTCCATCCTTTGCCGTTGCATCCTGCGGTGTCGGCTCTGTCGATGCAGTTTCCTTGGATGCAGAATGTAGACCCGCCTGGTTGAGCAATGCCGCCTTGAGCAGCGGCGGCAGCTCTTTGCCACGGTGCTCCGCTCTGCGGACAATACCCAGGCACGCCTTGGCGCTCAAAGAGTATTTCGGGTGCGGTGAGGCCTCCAAAATCTGCGACAAGTGCGATGCGTTTTCTGCGCTGGGGCACTCCCCAAAACTGAGCATCGAAAACGCGCCAAGCAACGCTCCATTTTCCTCCCACATCGGTGAGGCATCCGGCTGTTGGCCATCCGTTCTTAGGGACAGAAACAGCGGGGACTTGCGGCTCTGCGATTTTGATTGTTTCCTGGAGGACTGCCCCAAAGTCCTCTCCTTTGTTGGAGCTGAAAGCTCCGGGGACATTTTCCCAGACCATCCAACGGGGGCGGATGTCTGTACCTGTTCTACCTCTTGCGGCATCTGCACACCTCATTTCTTTTATAATTCTGATTTGCTCCATAAAGAGCCCGGACCGTTCACCGGCAAGACCGGCACGCCTGCCGGCCACAGATAAGTCCTGGCAAGGACTGCCGCCGATGATGACATTGACGGGCTCCACCATAGAGCCGTTGATTTGCGTTATATCTCCCAAGTGTTTCAATGGTGAGCCTCCTATCTTTTCTCAATTTCCTCAAACACCATCTTTTCCGGCAGCATTTTGTGGCACACATACACGCTGCTAAAGGGCGGATTGAGTGATGGTTTGGGGTCTTGGTAGCTTTGGAAATACGCCACTCGTCTGTTGAAATACATGATTTCAAACTCGTTTTCTCTGAACATTTCAAAACGCTCTTGGCTCTCAAACAGTCCTACAACGCCAACCAGCATTGCAAAGGGTTTTCCTATGTCAAAGAGCCGTTGCAGCACTTGCCCCTTTACGGAGTACGGAGGGTTGCTTATGATATAGTCACAAGCAGGCGGGACACATTGGAAAAAGTCCCCCCCCCCGTGGCTATGTGAGAGTGAATGACTGACACGCCGCAGGCGGCATATTGGGAGAGCAGTTTGACAAAGTTGCTTTCCTCTGTGTCAAAGGGGCACCAGATGGTGCAGGGCATTTTGATGTACTTGAGTATTGGCTTTATTGCATATTCCGGTGTGTAAAACTCATCATTTTGGGAGGATGCCACTTTGTCCATTTTCATGTTGCGTGTACCTCCTCGGTGGTAAGTAAAATAATTTTTCAGTAACGGTAAATTGGTTGCCCTTGTTCCGGTCTAAAGTTCGGGTAAAGGGTTTTTCCCATATACATTGGATGTCCGGCGGTGCCTCCTGTTCACTGACAAAAACCGTGTGCCCTAAATCGGCAAGTAGCCGCATTGCTATCCAAAACTCTGTGGTGTCAAACTTGTCCCCGGTGTAGCCCGTGGTGTTGTTGTAGGGCGGGTCAGCGTATATCACAGAATTGGGTGGGATGCACAAGCGGCGGTAATCACCACACACAAATTGGGCATCTTGCAGCGTTGCCATATCTTTCAGTAGGGAGCGCTTGCTCTGTTCGGCGTAATTGGTGCCGGTTTTATTCCTTGCGTATCCGCCAAACCATTTGCCTCCAAAGCTGCACCCAAAGCCTACAAAACCGGCAAGAACGGGGTCTGCATCCTTGTTTTCCCGTATGTATCGGTACTGCTCCAGAGTGATGTGCTCCGGCAGGTTATAGCCTTGTTGAACGCCTTGGAGCATTGCAATGAGGTATTCGTGCCGGTCATTGAGGAGTTTGCGGGAAAAACCTTGCACCTTGCTTTCCACGGCACAACTGCCGCAAAATAAGCTGACAAAGCAATCCCCCCCCGCAACCTGCATGATTATCTGAGCAATGGGTTTGGCAATTCTTGATTTTCCGCCTTGGTATCTCATTGATAATCTCTGCGATTGACCGGGCAATCCGGCTTTTGCCGCCCATGTATTGCATGGTCAATCAGTCCTTTCTAAAGAATTGCCCCACCCAACCGTCTGCGTTTAGCGGCAGTCCGGGAGCCCAAGGGATAGGCTGGCGCATAATGGAGCACACATACTCAAGCATGGTGTCCTCATCCGCCCACGGGGTCACATCAATAATGACCTCATCGTGCACATGGAACACAACGGGCAGGTGCGCCGCCTCAAGCCGTTCTATGGTGTCGGCAAGGCAGTCACGGGCGATGGCCTGCACGCAGTTCTCCACCAGCTTGCCGCCGTAGGTTTCAATGCGTTTCCACCGTTTGGTTTTCTGGTCCATGCCCATGTAGGAGATGGACGGGTTGCCCCATTGGTTTTCACCAATGCCGGGGCTTACATAGTAGAGTTTGCGTCCGGACGGCAGCGTGATGGTCATGCAGTCGGTGCCTCGGTTATAATCAAATTCACGGGTGATAATTAAGCCGTTGATGCCTATGGAGCCGCCCTGTGTGATAACCTGGACAGCAGCGTTGTCCATTGCATACCAGAGGTCACGGATGCGCTTGTTTGCCTCGCGCCAGCGGCTCACGATGTCGGGCAAGTCCTCCTCCGGGATGCCCATGTCCAAAGCGCCCATATTGATGAGCGCCCCTGTGCTGCCCTGGTAGCCAAGCGCCAACTCTGCAACCTTGCCTTTCTGCCGGAGAGCATACTCCGGGTTGCCTTTCTTGATGAGGTCAATGGGCACGCCAAACATCTGGGATGCGGATGCCTCATAGATTTTGCCGTGGGTGCGGAACACCTCAAGCCGCCATTGTTCGCCCGCAAGCCAGGAGATGACACGGGCCTCAATAGCGGAAAAGTCCGCATCAATCAGCACATGCCCCTCCGGTGCAACAAAAGCGGTGCGGATGAGCTGGCTGAGGCTGTCCGGCACGGAGCCGTAGATAAGCCGCAAGCCGTCAAGGTTACGCTTTCGCACAAGGTCACGGGCAAGGGGCAGCGGCTCTAAATAAGTGCGGGGCAGGTTTTGCACCTGCACCAGTCTGCCTGCCCATCTACCGGTGCGGTTGGCTCCGTAAAATTGGAGCAGTCCACGGACACGGCCATCCGGGCAGACAGCAGCCTCAATGGCATCATATTTTTTGGTGCTGGTCTTGCCTAATTCCTGGCGTATCTCCAGCATCCTTTGCACCTGCGGACTGTTGCCGTCTTTATTCAAGAGGCGTGAAACGGTATCTTTGCGGAGGTCAGTGAGTTCCTCGCCCATTTCCTCCTGCAACCACTGTGTAAGCTGCCCAACGCTGTTGGGGTTGTCCAATTTGGAGAGGTCGGTTGCCTCCTGCATCAAGTTCTTGCGGACGGTGCTGCCAAGATAAAGAGCGCCGCTGACAAAATCCATATCCACCGCAACGCCACGGGCGTTGATGATGAGGTCGGTTTCCCACTGTTTCTGCACAAAGTCCGGCACGGGAAAAGCGGAAAGCCTCCGCTCAATTTCCATTTCCGTCACAACATCCTGGCGGCAGTATTCTTTGAACAACTGCCACTTTGCCGGGTCATGCTGTGGATAGTTGCGGGTACGCCCACCGTTGGCTTTAGTAGGGGCGCATGGTACGCAGAAATAGCGGATGAGTGCCTTGCCGGTATTCAGCTTGCGCTTATCCTCCTCAAGTCCTAACGCCCGTCCCGTGGCATCCAGTCCCGCCGTATAGCCGCAGTAGAGGCCGTGGAACATGGTGCAGCGCCACTGCTCCGGCGGCAGATAACCAACAAACTTTGAGAGGCACCCCCATTCAAAGGGGGCGTTGTATGCGTGCTTGATGTACTCCGGGCTGGTGAGAGAATTGACAAGCCACGGGGGTAGTTGTTCCCCCGTGGCCAAGTCAACGATTTCGACAGGGGCACCATCCAGGCTATAAGCAAACAGCAGGATTTCAAAGTCGGGACTGGAGATATACTTTTGAGCACCGGCTTTGGCAATCGGTACGCTGGAATAAGTTTCAAGGTCTATACTGAGATGGTGCATGATGTCCTCCTTTCTTAGTTGCGGAAAGCCTCATCCTTGGTGTAGAGCTGCATGATGTTCTCCGTGTTCACGCCACGGGCATCCAGCTCCGCCAGCATGGTGTTAAAAAGCGTGGTGCCCTTGACATACTCCACCAGTTCCTCAGCGGAGAGACTGGTGATGCTGTGGACGGACACCTTGCGGATGTCCTCACGGCGGTTGGAGGTCCAAGCTTGGGACTCCGCAAAAGTGGCACTTTCAATGTCGGCCACAAGCATGGTCTGCACACGGGCAGGTTTTTGCAAAAGCATCTTGACCGTATTGAGCAGGTGTCTGGTTTCCATTTCTTTGACTTTGAAAGTCACGCCAAGGGCTCCAATCCAAAGCCGGCCATCAAATCTGGTGTTCATCGGTTACTCCTCCTTTTACATGGGCTGTCCTGTGATGGGGTTGATACCGTTTCCGTTGTTCCAAGGTGCGGTGTTCATAGGCGGCTGAGGAGCAGCCGCAGGCGCAACACCGTAGGCAACGGGCGTGGGCGCTCCATAAGCGGGAGCAGCCGCAGGGGATGCGCCGATGCCTGCAAAGTCGGATGCGGCGGAGGACTGCCCACTCAGCGGCTCACCGTCACGGGTCTTGAGAACATTGCCAAGACCGCAGCCAACGCCCTTGTTGCCGCTGTTGGAGTAACCAAAGAAATGGACTGTGACACGGGCATACATGCCGCTGTAAATGTCAGCGGGGGAAAGCTCACAGTTGATGTTGTCGATGCCAACAACCTGCGGCTTGTTCTTGGTGGAGGCGGTAATCACCCAATGCCCCTTGCACTCATCGCCAAAGGGCACGCCGGACTTTCTCACGCCGTCACCGTCCCACACGGGGGTAGCAAGCTGAGGAGGGCGTGCGCCGTTCCACACCTTGGTCAATGCCTCGTTTGCGGCGGCGTTGATAGCGGCATCAATGTCCGCTTTGGTTGCCACATCGGTCTTGGGGATGAGCAGGGTCACGGAGTATTTTGGCTCACCGCCCTGCTGGGCGGCTCTGGGGGTGGTCAAGTTGGCATAGGAGAGGCGTACCTCACCGGTTAAAACTTTCATAGGGTCATTCTGATACATAGTCACTAATCTCCTTTTCACTTAAAATTCATTTTTTGTTTTGTATCATTCCAATAGCCGTAAATCCGCACCCAATGTTGATGGATGCCTTTGGCGCTCTTTACGGCTTTATGGAGCCTGTTGTTTTGGGCCATGATGGCACGGCCCTTTTTGCTCTGCTTGTTCGGCACAAGCCGCCAACCGTTTTGAAAATCAACGGATGTCTGCCTCCACGCCTCTTTGCTTTCCTCAACGATGTGTGGGAGAAAAGCCTCCACAGCATCAATGGCTGTCTGGTTGTTCCACGGTTCTGAAAGCATCAGCTTGAACAGCTTGCGGATATTCGGAGCAGGTAGCCCCGTGAGCTTGTCCAGATAAAGCTCAAAACGGGCGGTGTCATACTGAAAGCGGATGGTTGCGTGGGTCATCGCTTGCCTCCCATCTTTCTATCCAAGTGGAAAAGTTCTTTTGTCATATAGTAGGAAAGCAAGCAGGCAATCCAACCGTCAACTTTGCTGCTGTGGACGGCGCCCTCAAACACATACTCAGCGCCTACCCAACAAAGGGTGAGAATGGTGAGTATAAAAGCATACATAAGGGCAAAAAGAGCAAGTTTCGGTAGTAGAGGTTTCATTGTTCGCTCACCACCCCGGCAAAGTCGGAGGCGGCAGGTGAGTAGGTTTCCCTCTTGTCTGTCGCAAGCGCAAGGGTAGGTTTGCCCAAAGGTTTGACCACAAAGCTGCCGATTTTCTCAGCAAATTCAGCCTTGCCCATCAGTTTCTCCAGTTCGGAGAGGGTTTTAGGTTTGCGGTCATAGACAAGTGCCTCATCATATCCGGCCGCAATAACGGCCTTGATGGCGGCATCTTGGTCCGTAAAGGTGCGGTTGCTCCTACCGGCCACAAGTTTCCACCCGGTAATAGGCTTGCCGTCAAGCATGGTCTTGAGAGCGTACTCCTCAAGGTCTTTGTACCACTGGACAAGCTGCTGCCCACGGATGAGCAGGTCACCAATTTCCGCATCAGAGAGGAGCGGGTGGACTTCATTGCCGTGCGGTCCGATGTGAGAAAACTCCTGCGGCACCAGACTGTCAGCAGGAACGCTGGAGGCAGGCACACAGTCCTTGAAATCCTCTAAAGCGGTGTTGACATTGGCACGGGCACGGCACTGTGCCTTGCCACGGCAAAAGCGGCAGTGTTCGCCGGGAACAAACTCACCCAGACCGGAGAAAGCCTTTTGTGCAATCGGCTTGATACTATCGCCCCATGCTTTCAGTTCCTCCACGGTGATGATGTCGGTGGTGTAGCTGTCAAGGCGCGGCTGGTCAATGCTCATGCGTACCTTTTTGATGTTGTCCCCAAAGATAGGGGCATAACGCTTGAGAGCGCCCAGGGCGTAAAGCCGCATCTGAGGGTTTCCAACAGCGGACACAGGTACGCCTTTGCCGTGCTTATAGTCCGTGATGCTGAGGGTGTCCCCACCAATCATCACATTGTCGCAGGTGCCAAAGCCCTCCGGCACATAGTCGTTAAAATCAACCTTGACCTCTGCGGCAACGGTCGGCGCACTGTCATAGAGCATTGCCTGCTCCGTGAGGTGTTCCATGTAAAGGTCTGTGGTCTTGTCCATTTCCGGGTTATAAAGCGGCTCTTTCTTGAGTTTGTTGAGGCGGGTGGTGTAGGTGCGGGAGGTCATCAAAGTGAATTTCTTGAGGGTCTTGAGTTCTGCAATGGCGTGAGCCAAGCGCCCCTCCTCCGCATATTCGCTTGTGCTTTCTGGCAGACCCTCCTCAAAACGGGGAGCCGCTGTGCAGTTAAGCCATCGTGCTGCCGATGATGCGGACAGCAACGCGTGTTTTTCTGGAGGCATCAGAGCACCTCCTTAAATCTGGGCGCCAAGGGCACGCAGTTCCGTGGCAAAGGCGCCGTACTGGTCGGGGGTGAGCTGGGTGACAGCCTGCACGCCGTACTTGGTGAGCAGGGCAAGCAACTGCTCCATCTTGCCTGCATCCACAAGGTTTGCACCTGCTTTTGCAATCTGGTCAAGGGTGTAGGTCGGAGCGGTTACCGGCACAGCGGGTGCGGGAGCCGCAGCGGTGGGCATAGGTGTCACAGGCGGTGCGGCAGGCGTGGGCGCGGGTGCAGGGGCGGCAACGGGTGCAGGAGTGGGGGCCGTCTGCACAGGTGCGGGAGCAACGGGAGCGTTGCCGGCCGGTGTGTTAAAGTTGAGCGTGCCCCCATTCGGCACGGTGACATTGAGTGCGGTTTTGTCGATGGCTGCGGCAAGTTTTTCAACTGCGGCAACCAATTCCGGCACATCAATCTTGATTTTCATTTCCATCATCGTTATAATCCTCCTTAGTGGTAGTTGTTGTTTCACAATCGCAGCGCTCACCGGGGTCAAGGTTTGCGCCGCATTTTGGGCATGTCCAGTAGTAAGGCATATCTTTATCCCTCCAACACGCTTGTCCAGTGTTCAAAAGCTGCCATCACTTTGCGGGAGTAGTCGGTTTGGAATGTTCCAGCATCCCAAAGTTTTTGTGCTCCCGTGGGGCCGGAGTTGTATGCCATCAAAGCCAACTCCGGCTTTCCGTATTTATTCAAGTGCTGAGAAATAATGTAGATACCCGCCTCAATGTTTCCATCATAGGTCATAACATCAAAACCTATTTCAGAGAGCCATTCATGGTTGATGGAGTTAATCTGCATGAGGCCATAGTCACCGGTGCCGCTGACGGCATCCGGGTCAAAGTGGGTTTCCACCTCTGCAATGGCGAGTGCCAGGGCATACGGCACGCCATACTCCTCACAGCAGTCCTGCATGGTTTCCTGGAGGTCATAGCTTAGGAGCCGTCCCTCACTTACGATGTCATCACGGGTGCGGCTGACAGGCGGCGCAGCGGTCACGGGCGTAGGCTCCGCAACCGTTGTGACTGTTGGCATCGGTGTTTCTGCCGCAACGGTTGGGATGGTTGGCTTGTCCTCCTTGCAGGTGCATAGCCAGACGAACACAACGCAACACACAATGGTGATGAGGGCAATACGGCGCTGCCGTCTGATTTTGCGGGCACGGCGGCATCTGCGTGAATAACGCCGGGCCTCTATCTCATGTGTGGTCATGTCAGTCACCTCTTACTTGTCGGCTCTGCTGAAAAGTTCCTCAACCAGCTCTCTTGTGGTGCAGGATGCAAGGGCATTTTCCGGCTCCACAACATAATTAGAGGGGAGGAGGAAAGCGGGACGAGACCCGTAGGTATTGTTGCAGTAGTTGCTGTAGACACCGCCATTGGTGTACAAGCCCATGACCCAGGTATCATCCTCATTCACGCAGGGGGTGCTCCAGGGGGTAACAGACCATTCCCATTTTTCCGGCTTGGGGATGATGTCATGGTACTTGCGGTACTCATCAAAGGTAAGTGGTGCAATGCAGCAGGTATCAATGCCATACTGCTTGCTACCGTTGACTGCGGTGAGGTCAATGGCGCGTTTCAAAATCTCACCATGGTTGCCCTGGGTGAGCGTGTCCATGTAGGCACCGTTGAGGTGTTCACGCAGGTCACTCTTGGCAAAATCGTTGTCAGAGCCAAAAGTGTGCTCAATCTGCTCAAGCACCATGAGCAGGGTGCCGTCCTTGCGGTGCTCCAGCACGATGCAGGGCTCACCGTGGTACTTTACGGTTGCACCTGCTTGAAAATCGGATAACATTTTCACGGTTTAGTCCTCCTCTCTTTCCTCGTTGGCATCCTCAATGTCAATGAGATTTTCTGCCTGCACAATGATTTCACTCACAATTTGCCTAATAGGCAGTGCAGTCTTGGCGCGCAGGCGGCGGATGACTTTTTCCGCCTCCGGGGTCAATCTGACAGTACCGATGCACTCGTCAGAAGTACGGTTGCTTTTCAGTACAATAGGGTTTGCATTTGCTTTCATAGGGTTGTCCTCCTTTGGTTGTATCAATGTGGGCGGTTATGCCTCGGCAGCTTTGCGGCCCCTCCGTTCAATAGATTTTTGGACAGTGAGCTGTGCCAATTCCGCATCATAGCGGCGGCGCATATCGGGGAGCCGTGTGCCGTCATATCCACGCTTGAGCTCTGTGTAAATTGCAGACACGGACAAGTCAAAGTCCTGTGCAATCTCTTTGACAGAGGCACCGCTTTCCCAAAGGCTCTGAATTTTCTGGCGCTCTGAAATAGAACGGTAGGCGTAGGTTGCCATTTGTTTCACCTCCTCACGGCATAAAAAAATTAGACTGCAAGGGTCTTGGATGACCCTGCAATCTAATAATAATGGTTACCCGTCGCTGTGAGCGATCGAATGGGTCTTGCATTTGCGGGCGGCATATGGTAAGATACCCCCAGCGCAGAGGTGCGGGGCAGCGGGCGCGCTGTCCCGCATTTCTTGCCATCAGGTGACAGGCATGCGTGCCCTTGTCAGCTGATGGTATCCGCACTGCTGAAAGGAGACCATCATGGGAAAGAAAGGGTATATTCTGTCGGGCGCAGCCCTGCTGGCGGCACTGACGCTGCTGGCCGGCTGCGGTAAGAACAACGGTACGGAAGATAAGAACAAGGATAAGCCGGACACCGACCCGGCGCAGGAGATCGTGCTGGTGCAGCCGGAGGCCGCCGACGTGCCGGTGGACTTCGAGACGGCGCAGAAGGCGTGGCCCGACGCCTACGCCTATATGAAGATCCCCAACGCCACGGGCTGCGCCATCCGCGAGGGCGGCTTCATCGCCCAGCATCCGGTGGATGACGGCTGGTATCTGTACCGCGACCTGGACGGCAACGACAACAAGGCCGGTACGCTGTATACCGAGGCTACCTACAACGATACGAAGCTGGACGATCCCGTCACCGTGGTCTACGGCCACAATATGGCCAACCGCACCATGTTCGGCGGCCTCCAGAGCTACGCCGAGACGCTGAAGTTTGACGACAAGGCGGTGGTGGAGGTCTATCAGAGCGGGCGGAAGATGACGTACCGCATTTTCGCGGGCATCCCTTACGACACCACCCACATCCTGTACTACCACGATTTCACCGATGAGCAGGTATTTACTGACTTCTTCGCGGCGCTGGACAAGGCAGCCACGGATAAGAGCTATTCCGGCAGCGACCATAAGAACGGCTTTGCACCCTCCGCCGGCAGCGTCAACGTCAACCGCGACGATCTGCCCAAGTGGGGCGACAAGGTGCTGGTCCTGTCCGTGTGCAAGAACGGCGATGACGCCCACCGCTATCTGGTGATGGCCAAGCTGGTGGAGGACTCCGCTGAGCCCCTGCGCATGACCCGCGAGGAGGCGGAAAAGGCCGGCCTGACCGACCGCATCATCGGCGTGGCGCCGGCGGAGGACGACGCCGCGGCGGATACGACGAACAAGACCGATGCCGCCAAGGCGGACACGGCCAAAACGGATACCACGAAAACCGACACCTCCAAAAAGACGGATACCACGAAAAAGGACAACTGAGAAAAGCCCTCTCCCGCCTGGCGGGAGAGGGCTTTTGCGATCCTTTACAGCATTTCGGGGAGGGTGAACAGGTCCCAGGGCGCCGTGTCCGGCGGCGGGCAGGTGAAGGTCACGGGCTTGCAGGTCTGGGGGTGGACGAAGGACAGGCGGCAGGACCACAGGGCGATGGGATACGGCGCGTCGGACGCACCGTACTTGCGGTCACCTGCCAGAGGCAGACCGCGGGAGGCGAACTGCACCCGTATCTGGTGGGTACGGCCTCGTCGAGGTGGCGCCCTGCGTGCTCCCTGATGCGGGCGAACTGCACCCGTATCTGGTGGGTACGGCCGGTGTGGAGCCGGACGCGCACCAGCGTCATACCGTCGGAGCTGTCCACAGTGGCGAAGGACAGGCGGGCCTCCCGCGCGCTGGGGGAGGGGGTGTCCGCCACATAGGTCAGACGGCGCTGGGGATCACGGGCCAGCAGGTCCGTCAGGATACCGGAGGGCTGGGACGGCGTGCCGCACAGGACGGCCAGATACTCCTTGGTAAAGCGGCGCTCCCGTATCTGCTGGGACAGCAGGGCCGCCGCCATACGGCTGCGGGCAAAGACCATGACGCCGGACACCTGGGCGTCCAGCCGGTGGACGGTGCGGATGCAGTCGGTGTGCAGCTGGGCGCGGAGCAGCTCCGGCATACCGCCGGGCTCATCGGTGGACAGTACGCCCACGGGCTTTACCGCCACCACGATGCGGTCGTCCTGATAGAGAATGTCCATGGTCGTCACCTCCTTACGGGGTGAGTGTAGCATAAATCGGGGCGGGATGCAAATTTCCCTTGACAAGATGGGTCTAATGGGTTAGACTACCGACAAGAGGTCTAACTAAGTAGACCTATCGGAAGGAGGAGATGCGGGTGGAGACACCGAAGATCTTTGACAGCGAGCTGCGGTTCTGCGAGATCCTGTGGGCGCATCAGCCGGTGCGCAGCAGCGAGCTGGCGCACCTGTGCGCGGAGAAGCTGGGGTGGAAAAAATCCACCACCTATACCGTCATCAAGCGCCTGACGGAGCGGGGCGTGGTGCAGACGGAGGACGCCGTGGTAACGGCGCTGGTGTCCCGCGACCAGGTGCAGCGGGCGGAGAGCCGTGCCTTTGTAGAGCGGAATTTCAGCGGCAGTCTGCCCGGCTTTCTCAACGCGTTCGTGGGCGGGCGCGGATTGTCGGCGGAGGAGGCAGACGAGCTGCGGCGGATGATCGCCGATCTTGAGGAGAAAAATCATGACTGATCTGTTTCTGAGAGTGGTGGAGCTTTCGTGGCAGGCCGGCGTGCTGGCGCTGGCGGTGATGCTGGCGCGGCTGGCGCTGCGCCGCGCGCCCAAGTGGGCGGTGTGCATGCTGTGGGCGCTGGTGGCGGTGCGGCTGATCGTGCCGGTCTCTTTGCAGAGCCGCGTCAGCTTGCAGGCGGAGCAGAGCCCCGTGACGGCGGTGCTGGAGCAGCTGCCCCAGACACAGGAGACGGCGGACGCCATCCTGCCCAGCGGCGGGGAGGTCCTGACACCCGTCCAGCCTGTGGGATCGGTCACGTCCGCGGAGCCGGTGCAGGCGGCCCGCCCCGTTATGACGGTGGAGGTGCTGACGGCGGTATGGCTGGCGGGCGCGGCATTCATGCTGGCGTATATGCTGGTCAGCTATCTGCGGCTTTACCGGCAGGTGCGGACGGCGGTGCGCATGGAGGATAACGTCTGCCGCTGCGACCGGTGGGGCACTCCTTTCGTGCTGGGCATGCTCCGGCCCCGCATCTATATACCGGCGGGGCTGGACGAGCCGGACCTGTCTCAGGTGCTGGCCCACGAGCGGGGCCACATCCGGCGGGGCGACCACGTGGTGAAGCCGCTGGCGTTCCTGCTGCTGACGGTACACTGGTTCAATCCGGTGCTGTGGGCGGCGTATGTCCTGCTGGGCCGCGACATGGAGAACGCCTGCGATGAGCGGGTACTGCGGACGCTGGACGGCGCGGGACGGGCGGCCTACTCCCGTGCGCTGGTGGCCTGCGCCGTGCGGCAGCGTCCGGCGGCGGTGTGCCCCCTGGCCTTCGGCGAGACGGCGGTGAAGGAGCGTGTGAAGAACGCCATGAGCTATCGGAAACCGGCGCTGTGGGCGGCGGTGCTGCTGCTGATCGCGGCGGCGGTCATCGGTGTGTGCTTCCTGACCAGTCCCCAGCGGCAGCAGCCTGCCGCCGACGGCGACTGGGACGCGGAGACGCTGTACGCTCTGCGGACGCCCTACGTAGGCGACAACAGCGCTGTGGGCGGCATCATCAGCGCCATCGGGCTGGATCAGCTGGGCGCGGGTATCTGGGATGATTTTTCCATCCGGCTCAGCACGGAGCAGGAGCCCTACGGCCTGACGCTGTGCTACGGCACCAGCTACGAGAACGTGGTGGGGGCCGGCGAAGGGATCACGCTGCGAATGGAGGCCGGCGGTTATCTGGCCATGGCCCTTGTGGATAATCTGGACTGGGTGGCGTGGCAGATGGACGGCCTGGAGTCCGGCCGCGTCACCAACGACGGCACCTACGACATCGCCGCGGCGCGGCAGAGCGTGGACGGCCTGCGGCAGCTTATCGCGGCGCTGGAGACCGGGCTGGACAGCGGCTCTGTGGGCGGCGGGCGGCAGATGTACTTCGGTCCCGCGTCCATGACCCGCGACGACGGCGTGAAGGCCGAGCTGGTGAACGTGACATATCAGAATGACTGGCTCAACGGCGAGATGCGGGTCACGCTGCCCGCTGCGGCGTCGGCCCGGTACGCAGGGGAGGGCGGCACCGCATCGCTGCTCAACGACTTTACACTGTATGCCCAGACGGACGACGGCCCCAAAAACGCCGTGGCAGAGGATGTCCGCATCGAGAAGAACGGGGAGGATACCGTCCTGTGCCAGCCCTTCTCTCTGGGTATCCAGATCCCCACGGCTCAGGGCTTCACCGTGCGATTCTGGGCCGGGGAGCTGGGTCCCCTGCTGGCGGAGGTCACCGCGGAGGGCGCCGCGGCGTCGGAGATCACGCCGTGGCCCTCAGAGGGCGACAACGACCCCGTCAGCATCGACCCGGCGGATTACGGCATCGTGTATGATACGGAGCACATGCCGGACTGGGAGACGTGTCCCCTCAGCTATCTGTGCGCCTATTATCTGGGCGCGGACGGCGCGTATGCCCAGGGCGCTATGGACACGCTGGCCCAGCGGTACCGGCAGGCGCCCAACACGGTGCAGAACTATCTGAACACGCTGGCGGCCAAGTATGCCGGCGTGGACCGGCGGCTGCTGTCTCAGATCCGGCTGGCCGCCGAGAGCCTCTACGGCACGGAGAACGGTACTTCCGCCGATCCGCTGGTGGGGCTGCTGTATAACGAGTCCTTCGACTATTCCGACGGCGTGGGCAACAGCGGGCACTACACCTACCGCGTACCCCAGCTGCTGGCGGACACGGCGGATGCCCGCGCCATCAACGCGGCCATCGCCGACGAGTACGGCCCCATCGTGGAGGAGACGTTGGATGACCGCGCCTCCGGCGTCAGCCTGTCCTGCCTGTACGTGATGTGGGAGAGCTATCGCTGCGGCGACATTTTGTCGCTGGTGGTATCCTGCGGCTGGAGCTTCGACAGCAACCAGTACAGCGTGTACCTCTACGATACGGCCAGAGGCGTCCGGCTCACCACATCGGAGCTGCTGACGGCGCAGGGCGTGGACGAGACGGCGTTTTTGAATGCGGTGCGGCAGGCCGCCGCCGATACGTTCGATGCGCTGTACGGACAGACTGGCGATGCCGCGGCGGAGCGCCGGACGTGGACGCTGTCCGATGCCAATATCAATAGGGATGTACCGGCTTACGCGGACGCCGCAGGACATCTCTACGCGGTGCTGCCCATCGGCTCGCCCGCCGGTGCGGACGCCTATGAGCAGGTGCTGGCGCTGGATGTGGGCGCATGATAGACAGAAAAACGGGGGAGGGCCCGCGGCGTCGCCGCGGGCCCCTTTTTGCTCTTTCTGGAGAGTTTTTCGGAACAATACCGGATTTTTCCGGGAGATGTCTTTTCAAAACGGGCATAGGATGGTACAATAGTACGCAGCTGAAAGACACGAAAGGAGTTTTTCCATGAAGAAAAGTATCCTGCGGGAATATGCCCGCCTGATCGCCCGCAGCGGCGTCAATATCCAGCCGGGGCAGGAGGTGTTCATCACCGCCGAGCTGGATCAGCCGGAGTTCGTGAAGATGCTGGTGGAGGAGTGCTACAGGTGCAAGGCCAGCAAGGTAGTGGTGGACTGGAGCTACCAGCCCCTCCAGAAGCTGCACTTCCGCTACCGCACGCTGACCAGCCTGTCCAAGCTGGACAACTACGAGGAGGCCCGCTGGCAGCACTATGTGGACACCATCCCCTGCCGCATCTACCTGCTCAGCGAGGACCCGGACGGTCTCAACGGCATCAATCAGGAGAAGATGGCCAAGAGCCAGCAGCGCAAGTACCCCATCATCAAGAAGTACCGCGACCAGATCGAGAACAAGTACCAGTGGTGCATCGCCGCCGTACCCGGCGAGGCGTGGGCCAAGAAGCTGTTCCCCAACCTGCGGAAGTCCCAGGCGGTGGAGAAGCTGTGGGAGGCCATCCTGTCCACCAGCCGTGCGCTGGAGGGCGACCCCGTGGCCAACTGGGACGCCCACAACAAGGATATGCACGACCGCTGCGCCTACCTCAACGGCCTGCATATCCGGGAGCTGCGCTACAAGAGCGCCAACGGCACCGATTTTCAGGTGGGCATGATCCCCGAGGCCCAGTTCTGCGGCGGCTGCGAAAAGAGCCTGCAGGGCATCGTCTTTAACCCCAATATCCCCACGGAGGAGTGCTTTATCTCTCCCATGCGGGGCAAGGCAGAGGGCATCGTCTACGCCACCAAGCCCCTGAGCTATCAGGGCCAGCTCATCGACGGCTTCTGGATCCGGTTCCACGAGGGCAAGGCCGTGGAGTGGCACGCCGCGCAGAACAACGACCTGCTGACCAAGCTCATCACTATGGACGAGGGCAGCGCCTATCTGGGCGAGTGTGCGCTGGTGCCCTACGACTCCCCCATCAGCCAGTCCGGCCTGCTGTTCTACAACACGCTGTTCGATGAGAACGCGGCCTGCCATCTGGCGCTGGGCATGGGCTTTGCCGACACCATCCGCGGCTTCGAGGAAAAGACGCTGGAGGAGTGCCGCGCCCTGGGCGTCAACGATTCCATGGTACACGAGGACTTTATGATCGGCTCTGCCGACATGAGCATCGACGCCGTGTGCGAGGACGGACGCGCCGTCCCCATCTTCCGCAACGGCAGCTGGGCGTTCTGAGCCAACATAAAAAAGAGGGAGCGGTCCCGCAGGGACCGCTCCCTCTTTCTGCACCCTCCTGCGTCCTGACGCATAGCATGAAGGGAGACGACAAGGAAAGGGAGGCTTTAGATATGGAGAGCAGCAGCGTGCAGAAGGGGCCGGAGCAGTGGTTCCTGGCTGCCCATCCGGAGCGGGGCACCCTGCGGGTGCAGGTGTCCACGGGGCGGGGCCTGTTCCCCGTGGAGGGGGCGCAGGTGGAGATCTACCGGTATTTCGGGCCGGAGCGCACCGTGTTCTACGAGGGGGTCACGGACAGCTCCGGCATCGTGGAGGGCATCTGCCTGCCGGCCCTGCCGACAGGCTGGTCCCAGTCATCGGAGACGGCGGGGATCAGCGGCACCGCGTATCAGGCATCGGTGCGCCACCCGCAGTACAGCACGGTGGACGCCCGACAGGTTGCGGTGTTCCCACGGATCGAAACGATTTTGGCGGTGTCACTGGAATTGGCCTGAGAGGAGGGAGGAGCCATGCCGTTTCCTGTGGTGCCTGAGTATATCACCGTCCATCTGGGCCCGCCGGATCAGGCGGCGGAGAACGTGACGGTGCCGTTTACCGCCTACATCAAGAACGTGGCCAGCAGCGAGATCTATCCTACGTGGCCGGAGAACGCTCTGCGGGCCAATATTCTGGCCCAGATCTCCGTGGCGCTGAACCGCATCTACACCGAGTATTACCGCGGCCGCGGCTACGATTTCGACATCACCAGCTCCACCCGCTACGATCAGGCCTACGTCCCGGGCCGCAGCACCTTCGAGAACATCGACCGGCTGGTGGACGACAGCTTCAACGACTACATCGTGCGGCAGGGAAACGTGGAGCCGCTGTACGCCCGGTTCTGCGACGGTGTCCGCACCCAGTGCCCGGGCCTGTCCCAGTGGGGCAGCGTGGAACTGGCGGAGCAGGGCCTGACGCCCTATGAGATTTTGCAGCGCTACTTCGGCGACAATATCAACATCGTGTTCAACGCGCCGGTAGGGGACGGCACTCCGTCGTACCCGGGCCGCCCGCTGACCCGCGGCTCCGTGGGAGAGGACGTGCGTACCATCCAGCAGCAGCTGGAGCGTATCCGCCGCAACTACCCGGCCATCCCCCGTATCACCGAAATTTCCAACGTGTTCGATCAGGAGACGGAGGACGCCGTCCGCGCCTTCCAGCGCATCTTCAATCTGGAGGAGGACGGCATCGTGGGCAAGGCCACGTGGTACAAGATCAAGATGATCTACAACGGCGTCAAGAGCCTGTCGGAGATCACCAGCGAGGGACTTACCATCCCGGAGGCACAGCGGGTGTATCCGGAGGCACTGCGACTGGGCGACACGGGGCTGAACGTGGAGACGGTGCGGTTCTATCTGGCGTTTCTGGGCTACTTCCTGCCCCAGGTGCCGCCCATCCCCATCACCGACACCTTCGACGAGGCTATGCTGGACGCGGTCTACGCCTTCCAGAGCGCCTACGGCCTGACGGTAGACGGCGTGGTGGGCCGCAATACGTGGAACGCCCTGCAGAACGTGTATGAGCAGACACTCTACACCCTGCCCGCCGACTATCAGGAGTTTGCGCGGGAGGTGTACCCGGGCCGCTTTCTGGTGCTGGGGGACACGGGGCCGGAGGTGACGCTGCTCCAGACGCGGCTGAACCAGATGGCCGCCCGGGACAGTACCCTCCCCACCGTCGCCGTGGACGGCGTGTACGGGCAGGAGACGGCCCGCGCCGTCCGTGCCGTCCAGCGCTCGCTGGGATACAGCGCCACCGGCGCCGTGGGGCCTGTGCTCTGGTCCTACATCATCACCCAGGGCCAGGGCTACGGCGTGTTCTGAGTACAAAAAAACAGGACCGTTTCAACGGTCCTGTTTTTTTGTGCTTACAGGCTGCTGCCGTCGGTCTGCTTCAGCAGGTCGGCCAGCGATACGCTGTCCAGATAGCCGTTGATGAGGCTGTCCAGCTTCTCCCACATGGGCAGGGTGTGGCACTGACCGGCACGGGGGCAGGTGTTTTCCGCCCCCTCCAGACACGTGACGGGAGCCAGCGATCCCTCCGTCAGCCGCAGGATCTCACCCACGGAGTACTGGTTGATGCTGCGGGTCAGACGATAGCCGCCGCCCTTGCCGCGGACGCCCTCCACCAGTCCTGCCCGGGACAGCAGGACCACGATGCTCTCCAGATATTTCTCCGACACCGACTGCCTTTCCGCGATCACCGGCAGCGGCGTATAGCTGTCCGCGGGCCGTTGGGCCAGCTCCAGCATGACACGCAGGGCGTACCGCCCCTTGGTGGAAACCAGCATTTGGGTCCCCCCTTTCTTAATTGCATAGTATATCAGTATGTTGAAGAAAACGCAAGTCTTACATATAGTGATATTTGTTCCGCTTCAGCAGCAGGAACATGCCGGAGATGAGGAACGCGAATACCTCCGCCACGGTGATGGCCCACCAGATGCCGTCCACGCCGAAGAAAACGGGCAGGATCAGCACCGATGCGGACTGGAACACCAGCGTCCGCAGGAACGAGATGGCGGCGGAGACGGCGCCGTTGTTCAGTGCCGTGAAGAAGCCGGAAGTGAAGATGTTGAAGCCCGCCAGCAGGAACGACCACGCGAACAGCCGGAAGGCGTGGACCGTCAGGGCGAACAGACCGGCATCGTAGCCCACGAACAGGTGGGCCATGGGCTGGGCCAGCGCCATCGCCAGCGCCGTCAGCACCACACCGCCGCCGCCCATCAGCAGCACGCTCTTTCCCAGCAGATTTTTCAGCTCCCCGTGGTTCTGCGCGCCGTAGTGATAGCCTGCCACCGGCGCGCAGCCGATGGAGTAGCCCACGAAGAGGGAGATGAAGATGAATTGCACGTACATCAGCACGCCGTAGGCGGACACACCGTCCTCGCCGGCCAGCCGCATCAGCTGAAAGTTGTAGAGCATGCTTACCAGCGATGAGGAGATGTTGCTCATCAGCTCCGACGAGCCGTTGCCGCAGGCGGCCAGAATAGGGCGGATACGCAGGCGGGTAGGGGACAGGCGCAGCAGGCTGGTGTTGGGCTGCAGAAAGTACGCCAGCGGCAGCACACCGCCCACGCACTGGCTCAGGCCGGTGGCCAGCGCCGCACCGGCCACGCCCCATTTGAACACCGCGATGAACAGGGCGTCCAGCACCATGTTGGTGACACCTGCGGCCACTGTGACCTTCAGACCCAGCTTGGGCTTCTCCGCCGCGATGAAAAAGCTCTGGAACACGTTTTGCAGCATGAAGGCGAATGTGAAGCCGGTGACGATGCGGCCGTACAGCACGCAGTCCGCCATCATGGCGTCCGTAGCGCCCAGGAAGCGGGCCACAGGGCCCATGAACGCGATGCCGATGCCGGACAGCACCGCGCCCAGCGCCAACGTGAACAGCACCATCATGGAGAACGTCCGGTTGGCATTGTCCGGATCGCCCTCGCCCAGAATTTTGGATACCAGCGCCGTGCCGCCGGTGCCGATCATGAAGCCCATGCCGCCCAGGATCATGACAAACGGCATCACCAGATTCACCGAAGCGAAGGCCGTTTTGCCCACGAAGTTGGATACGAACAGCCCGTCCACCACGCCGTAGATGGACGTGAACACCATCATCACCATGGACGGCAGCGTGAAGCACAGCAGCTTGCCGTAGGTAAAGTGGTCGGATAAGCGAATATTTTTGGCCATAAAATTCTCCTTGAAAGTACACAGTGCCTGCGAAAAAAGAAGCTCCACTCGAAGATGGAGCTAACGTCCCGCCGGACGGCGGAGTTTTAACTTAAATAAAAGGACACACATTGTGTGTCCTTTTATTTTGTGGTGACCCGTACCGGATTCGAACCGATGTTAAAGGCGTGAGAGGCCTCTGTCTTAACCACTTGACCAACGGGCCATATAGAAAATCACCGGCGATGGGGTCGGTGATCTTCTGCTGGTACACCTTCAGGGACTCGAACCCTGGACACCCTGATTAAGAGTCAGGTGCTCTACCAACTGAGCTAAAGGTGCATGTCTGATTGACACGGCTATTATAATAGATTGTTTTCCGATTTGCAAGAGTTTTTTGCGTGGTCTCCGAAAATTTTCGGATTTTTCGGGAGAATAGGCAAAAATGCGGAAATATCGCTTTCCTAATACTGCCGGTTGTGGTACGATACAAGTCTATATCATCAGAGGAGGCGGGAGAGCATGCAGTACGGACAGGTGATACGGGGCCGCTTCCTGACCCGCCCCAACCGATTCATTGCCCATGTGGCGCTGCCCGGCGGGGAGACGGTGGTCTGCCATGTGAAGAACACGGGCCGCTGTCGGGAGCTGCTGACGCCGGACGCCGCAGTGTATCTGGAGCGGGCGGCCAACCCTGACCGCCGCACGGCCTACGATCTCATTGCCGTGGAAAAGGGCGATAAGCTCATCAACATGGATGCCCAGGCGCCCAACCGCGTATTTGCCGAGTGGGCGCATATCTTTGACCCTGCGGCCCGGCTGGTGAAGCCGGAGTTCACCTTTGGCCGGTCGCGGCTGGACTTCTGCCTGCAGGGGCCACAGGGCCTGCACCTGGTGGAGGTGAAGGGCGTGACGCTGGAGGACGGCGGCCACGCCCTGTTTCCCGATGCCCCCACGGAGCGGGGCGTCCGCCACCTCCGGGAGCTGGCGAGCGCCGTGGCGCTGGGCCATCGGGCCACGGTGTTTTTTGTGATACAGATGGCGGAGGTCACAGACTTCGCGCCCAACGATGCGACCCACCCCGCCTTCGGCGCGGCCCTGCGTCAGGCGGTAGCCGCGGGGGTGCAGGCGGCGGCGTATACCTGCCGTGTCACACCGGACAGCATCGTGATAGACCGGCCGGTACCGGTGATCTTATAAGGGAGAGGGACGATACGATGACATTGGTGGAGATTTTTTTGGTGGGCGTGGGCCTGAGCATGGACGCCTTCGCCGTGGCCATCTGTAAGGGGCTGGCTATGCCCAGGGTGAACCGGAAGCAGACACTGCTCATCGGCCTGTATTTCGGCGTGTTTCAGGCCGTCATGCCCCTGACCGGATGGCTGCTGGGGTCCCAGTTTGCCCGCCGCGTGACGAAGATGGCCCCGTGGATCGCCTTTGTACTGCTGGCCTGGATCGGCGGCAGTATGATCCGCGAGAGCCTGTCCGCAAAGGAGGAAGAAGAGGAGAAACCGGAGCCGGTGGAGCTGCGGCACAGGGAGCTTCTGATGCTGGCCATCGCCACCAGCATCGACGCGCTGGCTGTGGGCGTCAGCTTCTCCATGGTGGAGCTGACCGTCCCCATCTACGCCGCGGCCGCCCTCATCGGCTGTACCACGTTTGCCATCTCCGTGGCCGGTGTGTTCGTGGGCAACCTGTTCGGCGCGCGGTACAAGAACCGCGCGGAGTTTGTGGGCGGCGCCATCCTGATCCTCATCGGCCTGAAGATCCTGCTGGAGCACTTCGGCGTCCTGTGAAAGCTGCAAAAGCTCATTGAAAATCGCTGCAAAAAAACAAAAGCGATCCTCGAGCATAGCTGCCAAAAGCGTCAAAAAAAGGGGGCACGCGCCGCGTGCCCCCTTTTTTGTACCCTTCGCCCCGTCCGCCTCGTCTCGCCGCGCCGCCCCGCCCGCCTCGTCTCGCCGCGCCGCCCTTTCCTGCCGTGTCCCGCTCCGGCGACTTCTCTCTCCCCGCTGCTCGCCGCCGCAGGCGATAAAATTTTACATGGATTTTACAAAACCGATACCTTGGATTTGACATTGACCTGTTACGATGGTATCGGTCAGGAATGTGTAAAATATGAGAATGAGTAAACGGGAGAGAACAATATGAGTATCTTTGACGTGCTGACGATGATCGGTGGCCTGTGCCTGTTCCTGTTCGGCATGGATCTGATGGGCCAGTCGCTGGAGCGCCGCGCCGGCGGCAAGATGCGGACGCTGCTGGACCGGATGACGGGCCGCGTATTCACGGGTTTTCTGACAGGCCTTGCCATCACGGCGGTGATCCAGAGTTCATCGGCCACCACGGTGATGGTGGTGGGCTTCGTCAACTCCGGCCTGATGACCCTGCGGCAGGCCATAAATGTCATCATGGGAGCAAACGTGGGCACCACGGTGACGGCGTGGCTGCTGAGTTTAGCCGGTATTGATGGGGGAAATGTGTGGGTAAATCTGCTGAAACCCACCTCTTTTACGCCGATCCTGGCCCTGATCGGTATTTTCTTCTACATGAACGGCAAAGATCCGAAAAAACGGGACACCGGCGCCATCCTGCTGGGCTTCGCTACCCTGATGTTCGGCATGGACACCATGAGCGGCGCGGTGGCGGGCCTGCGCGATGTGCCCGCCTTTTCACAGCTGTTTCTGCTGTTCAAAAATCCGCTGCTTGGCGTGCTGGCCGGCGCCGTGCTGACCGGCATCATCCAGTCCAGCTCCGCCTCCGTGGGTATCCTGCAGGCCCTGGCCGTCACCGGTCAGGTCAGCTATGCCGCCGCCATCCCCATCATCATGGGGCAGAACATCGGCACCTGCGTCACCGCGCTTTTATCCTCCGTAGGCACCAGTAAAAACGCAAAACGAGCGGCTGTGGTACACCTTTTGTTCAATGTCATCGGCGTGGCGGTGCTGCTGACAGGGTTCTGCGTCGTCAAGGCCGTATTCGATCCCGGCATCCTCCACGACAGTGCCACCATGTACGGCATTGCTATCGCCCACTCCTTCTTCAACGTCATCTGCACGGCCATACTGCTGCCCTGCGGTGGGCTGCTGGAAAAATTAGCCATCCGCATCGTGCCGGACGGCCCGCAGGAGCAGGCGGAAAAGCCGGTGGAGCTGGACCAGCGCCTGCTGGCCACGCCGCCGCTGGCGCTCCAGCGCTGCCGCGCCGTGGCGGAGGAGATGGCGGCCTGTGCCGCCGGTGCGCTGGATGCCGCACTGGATAGCTTTGACCACTATACGCCGGAACTGGCGGAGCGCATCCGCCGCGATGAGCAGCGCTGTGACCACTACGAGGATGTACTGGGTACCTACCTGGTGAAGCTCAGCACGCAGCAGATGGGCGCGGAGGAGAGCGAGGAGGCCACGGAGCTGCTGAAGACCATCGGTGATTTGGAGCGCATTTCCGACCACGCGGTGAACGTGCTGGAATCCGCAGAGGAGCTGCGGGATAAGGGGCTGACGTTCAGCGGCGCGGCAAAGGAGGAGCTGGCAGTGCTGTCCGGCGCCGTGCAGGATATCCTGTCCAGCGCCGTGCAGGCGTTCCGCAGCAACGATGTGTCCGCCGCCGCTCAGGTGGAACCGCTGGAGCAGGTCATCGACGCACTGAAGGAACAGATGCGGACGCGGCACATCCTGCGGATGCAGCAGGGCGGCTGCAGCATCGAGGCGGGCTTCGTCTGGTGCGACCTGCTGACGGATCTGGAGCGCACCTCCGACCACTGCTCCAACATCGCCGGCTGCGTTATCGACGCGGCCCAGCACGACCTGAACCTCCACGAGACGCTGCACAACGTGCGCCACAGCGACGGCGACTACCGCCGCCGGTTCAACGCCTACGCGGAAAAATACGCCCTGCCCGCGCCGGAGAAGGCGTGAGCCGAAACAGATGGAAAAAGTCCGTATTCCACCGGGAATACGGACTTTTCGCACAATATCAAGGGGAAGGTGCGGCTTTTACAGATGAGCCACGACATCCATGGTGATGCGGGCGGTCAGACCCCACAGCGGGTGGGGCAGACCGTGGTACACCGGCACCTCCATATAATAGGGCCGCCAGAGGTAGTCGGCGGAGATGCCCGCGTCCTCATAGGGGAAGTCGGAGATGGACACCGGCTGGCGGTGGATATACACAGCGGGCGGGTGGTCGCGGAGCCAGGCCAGCGGCACCAGAAAGGTGTCGGCTACCTCCGCTGCACAGGGGCGTATATCGGCCAGCGCAGCGCCGTCCACGCGGCCCAGCACCGGCCGCAGCAGGCAGTTGGAGCGGATGTGCAGGAAGTCCATCTCGCCGATGACCTCCACCGCTTCCGGCGGGATGGACAGCTCCTCCCATGTCTCCCGCAGGGCGCACTGCACCGCCGTTTCGCCGGATTCGGTCTTGCCGCCGGGGAAGCAGACCTCATTGGGCTGCCGGACCGTGGCAGAGCGTATTTCATACAGAAGGCTGGGGCCGTCCGCCGTGTCCACCAGCGGAACCAGCACGGCGGAACCGCCGCGTGCGCCCATCAGGTCGGGCACGTGGCCGGTGTAGGCACGGCGCAGGGAGGAGAGATCCATGGCTTGTACGTCCTTTCTGAAAAAGCTCCCCCGCCGCAAGGCGGGGGAGTCCGATGGTCCGGCGGAGTGGATCAGCAGCCGCAGCCGCAGCCGTTGCTGGCGTTGTTCCCGCAGCCGCAGCCATTCCCGCAGCCGTTGCCGCAGAACAGGAACAGCAGAATGATGGCGATGATGATCCAGCAGCAGCTGCCGCCGCCAAAGCAGGAATTCTGATTACACATAGTGTGACCTCCTATGAAGAATTGACCGTCTTGCCGGTCTCATTCCCATAGTATGCCGGTCGCGGGAAAGTGTGCCCTTACGGGCGGGAGATACGATAGCTCAGGGTCAGGAGGGTGTCCACAAAGTGGATGTCCTCGAAGAACACGCCGGGCTCATCGGTAGACAGCTCCACATTGGTAAAGTTCCAGAAGCCGCGGACGCCCAGGGCGATGAGTCGGTCAGCCAGGGACTGGGCCACGTTCTGGGGTACGGTGAGCACCGCCACGTCGGGGTGGTAGTTGGAGACATATTCCTCCAGCTCGTCCATGGCGCGGACAGTGATGCCGCGGATCTCCGTGCCCACAAGGGCGGGAGAGACGTCAAAGGCGGAGTCGATGCGGAAGCCTACCTTATCAAAATCGAAGTTTTGCAGCAGCGCGTGGCCCAGGTGGCCGGCGCCGATGACGATGATCTTGTGGCCGCTGTCGATGCCCAGAATGTGGCCGATCTCGGCGCGCAGCTCCGCCACGTTGTAACCGTAGCCCTGCTGGCCGAATTCGCCGAAGCAGCTGAGATCCTGGCGGATCTGGGAGGCGGTGATGTCCATCTTTGCGCCCAGAGAGTTGGAGGAGATGCGGACAACGCCCTTGTTATACAGGTCGTCCAGATAGCGGTAATAGCGGGGAAGCCGGTGGATCACCGCGTCGGAGATCTTCTGTTTCTTCATACAAAAACCTTCTTTTGGGATAGGATGCGGTGCGGGGGCACCTGAAAGATAGTGATATTCTACCGCATGAGACGATAGTTGTCAACTTTTTTAACAATCTTTTTGAAAAAAGTTTTTTCAATCGCTTTACATCCGGCGGAAGAACTGCTATAATACTCTGGCTGATGGACAGCACACAACCAAATATGCGCCCGTAGCTCAGATGGATAGAGCGTTAGACTCCGACTCTAAAGGCCGCTGGTTCGAATCCAGTCGGGCGTACCATATTAACTAAACGGTATAGATGCGTCTGGCGAAAAGCCAGGCGCATCAACCGTTTCCGGGCTTTTTCAGGCCCGGATTTTTTCTTTCAAACCATAGATGCAAATCGCTGTTTCAGAGCGTCTGCCCCGATTCGAACCGGGCATTTTCCCTTTTCGGGCAGATGCATTCAGCCGGTGCCCTTTTTGAGCGGCGATTTTTCTGGCTGACAGCGGTATTTTTCTCAAAAAAGAATCACAAAGATTTGGGCGTCGTTTTGTTGGTCCTGACGGACTGAGAAAGCGGCGCCCTTTTTCATTTCAAAAAGGGCGCTGGTGTCAGCGTCAATTTTTTGTGGGCCGGAGCATGATCGCTCTGGCCTTATTTTTTTGCACACGGGAGGAGTTATATGAGCATCAGCGCGGAAGAAAAGAACCGTTACCTCAGAGAAGCAGCGATCGTCCTTGCCCGAGAAGGATTTCAGACGGACAGGACTCATACTGGTGGGCTACATGTCCTGCTTGACGGTTCGCCGCTTTGTGAAGTAACTGAAAGCGGCGGTGTTACTTACCGCAATGAGGATATTGACGAGCCGGAGCGAATCGCCGCCAAGGACAAGGTGTATGAGATCGTCAGGACCACAGCGGAGTATATGCGGCAGATGGAGATGGTGCCCTTTTTGAAAGCCGACGGTCTGGAGGACGGCTATAAGGTTCTGGCGGATTTCAATGGCACTGTGCTGGCTGGAGTTCAGAGTAAACACGGAGTCCACTTCGTCACATGGGATTGGGCCTATGGGCACACAGGAGTATGTCATGGGCACTATTTCATGGAGAACTATGCAGGAGCCAAACAGGACTTTGCCATCCGCTCCGGGCTGATTCAAAATGAACAGCTTTTCACCCCAGAGCAGATGACTGAGATTTATCGCTGCTGTGCGGACTCTGTAGACGGAGATTTTTTTGAACTCACGGGAGAGCAGGAAAAAATGATCCGCAGTGTTCAGCAGCAGATTGAGGAGTGTGTGCCGGATTTGGATGAGCGGATCCGGCAGCAGGAAGAAGCCTTGGAACAAGTCGCGCAGGAACAGATAATGTAATATCAAACGGTACGGGCCGGAGTCTTAGCAATAAGATTCCGGCCCTTTTTTCATTTCAGAGAGGATTTCGCTTATGCCGTACTATTTCATGCGAGACACGCCGCTGCAGGCGTTGGAGCAGTTGATGATGTCTCAGCCCGGTCAAAAACCCAGAGGCGGTGGAATATACCGCAGCCCATTTCATTACACGCCCAAAGATGTGGCGTGCGAATACTGCCAGAACTATGACCGCAAGCATCCGTGCCGCCTGTGTGAATGCACCTGTCTGGAGGAACGGATCGAAGCGGGTGTATTGGAGCTGAATGAGTTCGTGCGGGAGTGCTTCGCACCCTCTATGGGACCGCAGTTCCGAAAACGGATGCATCAGCAACTCAGAGAAAGAATCCCTCAATTCTTCCTGTCCGATGCACACCGACGAAGATGGACACATTGGCGGGAACGCTGCTGGCGTCTGTCTGACCGGAACAAAGCGGCCCTCTTCCTGCTCACGGCATACGAGAGCCTTTGGCGCAGGATGGTCTGGAAATGCGGGAACGACGGCTTTGACTTTCAAAGCGTCCGGCTCGGAGGAATCGAGCCAGAGCTATACAGCGTCTACCAGGCGGCAAAGGCCATTGCGGTCGGCTGCTGCAATATTACTCTCGCAGACCTTGCGTCTCCGGAATTGGTCACAGACGAGACGTTCCACCTGATCACCGGCGCACTGCTGATGGCCAAGTACGGAGATGTGGTTTTGAATTTGGAAAAAGGAGTTGACGAAACATGATGATACAAGCGGTGCTTGGCAATCCGCATCACCCGGAATACGGCGTGGCGACCATCCCGTTCCCCATCCCCCGCGACCAGTACGCACACTGCATGGAGCTGTTGGAGGCGTTGGAGATCGGTGACGCGGTCAAGGCGGACTGCAAGGTGGAGGAGATCGACAGCTTCTATACTGTCCTCAAACGCACGGAGATGCTCACAGTCAATGTGGAGGAACTGAACTACCTCGCCAAGCGGCTGGACAGCTTCGACACCGGCGAGGCCGCGCAGTTTCAGGCGATGGCCCACAAGCTGGAGCTTTTCGAGCTGAAGGATCTCATCAACCTTACTTTCTGCTGCCAGCAGGCCACGGTCATTACCGACTTTTCCGACCTCGCCGCTGTTGGCCGTAACCACTACATGAACCTGCACGGCGGCAGCGCAAGCGTGGATGAGCTGAACGCGCTGGACGGCAAGAAAACCGCACGGCAGCTCATCGAAAGCGGCAGCGGCACGATCACGCCCTACGGCGTAGTCTACGACAACGGCATGAAACTGGAGCAGGTCTACGACGGACGGTTCTTCCCCTGCTACTACTATGAGCCGAACGCCATCACCGTTGCGGTGACCTCCAAAAGAGAGCCGGAGGACACGGAGCATATCACATGGCTGTTCCTCCCCATGGTGCGGGAGGAGATCGACCGCGCCCTCCTTCGCGGGGGCATCACAGACTCCGAGGATGTCCGCCTGCGGCTGGAGGACAGTCAACTCCCCAATGAGGTGGATGTCCTATTGGATATGGAGTACGAAACACTCTCTGATCTCAACGAACTGGCAGAGGCGACGGACGGGTTATCAAAAGCGGATATGAAAAAGCTGGGCGCTGTTGTGACCATGACAAAGCCACAGAATGCGGAACAGGTCAAGAATCTTGCGGAGAATCTCGACCTGTTTGACTTCGCTCCTGGTGCGCATACGCCGGAGGAATACGGCAAGTACATGATCCGGCAGTCCGGTCATTTTGACTACGATGAGAATCTGGATGAGTTCTATGACTACGAAGGCTACGCCCTGCAGCGCATGAATGAGGAGGACGGAATGTTCACCGACCGGGGCTATATCGCCTACAAGGGCGATATCAGCCTGGCAGAGATCATGGATGGCAGCCAGAGCAGCCACATGGAGATGGGAGGGACGATGTGATTATTCAAGCAGAACTCAGGCGGAAACAGTCCGAGTATGAAGGCGAAGCATGCAGTGTAGATAAGGTAATCGAGTTACCCGCCCAGCGGTTCAAGCAGTTCAGCCGCGCACTGCTGGCTGACTACGATTTCATCGCAGAGAACAAAAACGCTGTCCGACACGATGAGGCTGCCAGACACTGTCTGCTCATCCTCAATGCGGAGGGAAAGGACGGTTTCCTCGTTGACCCACAGGGGTACAACTATGCCCGGTACAGTGCCTTTGTCCCCAACGCCCGCAGTTTGCTGACGCCGGATATGGGGATCGACCGCAGCTATCTTTCGCCGGCAGAGCCTTGGCGTAATGAAAATCGGGATGAAATGCTCCGCATGACGCTACGTGTCGATGGAAAGCCGGACTACACCCTCGTCCTCCCCGCTGACGAGGAATACCTCGATGCGGTGAAGACTTACCTCGATATCGACGTTTTCGCGGATGCCATGCTCTGTGATATACGCTTCAAGGTGCCTTACATTGGCGAGCTGATCCGTGATATGGATTGCCCCGCCGTGGAGGATTACAACGATTTTGCCGAAGCCTTGGAGGACATCTGGCAGCAGGACGGAATGCTTCTGACCTACGCCGCCGTGTTGGATGCTGAGAAGTCCGAAACCCTGCACCGTGCCTGTGAACTCCTGCGAAATCTGAATAACTATCGGAGATTTAATACAGAGAAAGAACAGTAGTTGGGTTACTTCTCAGAATCCGTAAGCTCGTTGATTTGCTCAGAGAAAAGTGATGTGTTGAGAAGATCAGATGGTGTGATCATCAATGCATCTGCAAGATTGAATAGTGTCTCCAAGGAAAAGCTTCTGATCATGTTACCAACATCTCCCTGCGCGGCGTGACGTGGAAGCAGGGAGACAGCGAAAGTCAGAATCTGCCGGTGTGCGATAGCTTCGAGACACTGAAGAACTACGCCTGCGACCTGACGGGTCTGACCGTCAACGGCAATACGGCCCTGCTGGATAAGAGCGGCGACTATTACTTTGTGCTGCCCCATGGCACGGATCTGACCAAGGTGACCGTTGCCACCACCATCAGCCCCCGCGCCACTGTCAAACCCGCCGACGGCACGGTTGACTTCTCCAATGGCCCCGTGGACTTTACGGTTACGGCGGAGGACGGCACCCACAGCAAGACCTATCCCGTCACCGTGACGGCGGCAGCCAGCGCTAACGGCCTGACCGCGCTGCGGCTGGGCAGCCATGTTATGGGAAGAGTCGATTCGGCTTACACGAGTGGTACCATGTTGTTGGATCCCAACGACTTCGCGCAGGGTACAACAACATATAGCTTTACGCAATATGATACGGTCGTGATCCCTAACGGCGCTTCTCATAAAGCATGGAATTATTACAGCATCTGGGCTGTCCCTGCCGAGACCGGCGCGACCATCACCGCCGCCATCGGGGACAGAACTCAGGCCATCGCCGCCACCACGGATATGACGGCGAATACCTCCGAGAGCATCAACTATGCCGACCTGATGAGGCTGGGCGAGAACACCCTGACCCTGACCGTGACCCCGCCGGAGGGCGGCAGCGGCACAGAGACGGTGTACACCTTCAAGCTGACCGTCCTGCCCACGCTGAAAACCGTCACTTTCGCCGAGGAAGGTCTGGAGCAGGATCAGGCTTTCGTGCCTGAGACGCTGAACTACACGCTCAAGGTACCCGACAGCGTTACCGCCCTGACCCCCACCGTGGCCGCCACCCTGAGCGACGGCGTCACCGTGACCTACAGCCCCGCTCTGGAGAACGGCAAGATCCCGCTGGGCAAGCTGGATAACGGCAAGTTCACCATCACCGTCTCCGATGCGGAGACCGGCGCGGTCAAGACCGTGTACACCTACACGGTGGATACCATCGGCACCTACGACGCGAAGATCACCACCAACGCCGACGGCGCGCAGGTGCGCGTCTATCAGGGCGACACGCTGGTCACCCCCGACAAGAAGGGCGTGTACAGCCTGCGCACCGACAAGAGCTACAATTACGTTGTGGTGGCCAAGGGATACGTCACCAAGACCGGCACCATCAGCCAGCCCGCACTGAATGAGGGCGTGCTGAATGTGACGCTGACCGCCGCACCGACGCTCTCTCTGACGAAGTATGATGCGTTCTGGCCTAACTTCCGCGGCAATGACCAGAACATGGCCATCACCAGCGTCAAGACCCCCACCGGCCAGATCGACGCGGAGACCGAGTCCTCCGATGTGGAGCTGCTGTGGGCCAGCGCCAGCGGCAGCGGCTATGACAGCGGCGCGGTGGGCTCCCCCATCTTCGTGGATGGCTACATGTACGCCTACGCGGGCACCAAACTGCTGAAGCTGGATCCCGCCACCGGCGCGACCGTGGCCTACGCCAATATGGCCAGCAACTCCGACTTCGCCATCATTCCGCCCACCTATGCCGACGGCATGATCTTCGTGGCGCTGAAGGAGGGCCGCGTGCAGGCGTTCCGCGCCGACACACTGGAGTCTCTGTGGGTCTATCAGGATCCGCTGAAGGGTCAGTCCAACTCCCCCATCACCTACTCTGACGGGTATGTGTATGTGGGCTTCTGGAACGGCGAGAGCGGCGACGCCAACTTCGTGTGCCTGACGGCGGACTATGAGGGTACCTCCACCAAGGAGGCCCTGTGGCGCTATACCAGCAAGGGCGGCTTCTACTGGGCCGGTGCTTACGCCAACGATAAGTATGTGGTCGTCGGCACCGACGACGGCCAGAGCGACTATACCTCCCAGACCGCCAAGCTGGTGGTGTTCGACAAGTTCACCGGCGAGATCGTGGATTCCAAGACCGACTACACCGGCGATATCCGCTCCAACATCGCTTACGCGGATGGCCGCGTATACTTCACCTCCAAGGGCGGCTATTTCTACAGCGAGGTTCTTGGCGATAACGGTAAGCTCTCCGGCTCTCAGGCCATCAATCTGGGCGGCATGAGCACCTCCACCCCCGTGGTGTATAACAACCGCGCCTATGTTGGCGTGTCTGGCGACGGCCAGTTCACCGCCTACAGCGGCCACCACATCGCGGTGCTGGATCTGAACAGCTGGAGCGTGGCATACACCGCCGCCACTCAGGGTTATCCCCAGACCAGCGGCCTGCTGTCCACCAACACCGAGGATGGCAGCGTGAACGTCTACTTCATGGACAACTATACCCCCGGCGTCATGCGCGTGATCAACGACAGCGCAAATCAGACATCCCTGAAGGGCGGCATCACCGAGAACGGAAAGAGCAACTGCGCACCCGTGGTGTTCAAGCCGGAAGGCCCTCTGGCGCAGTACTGCATCAGCAGCCCCGTGGTGGATGAGTACGGCACATTGTACTTCAAGAACGACAGCGGCAACCTGATTGCCCTGACCAGCGCGGTCAAAGAGCTGGTGGTCAAGGAAATGCCTGAGGTGACCAAGGGCGACGATGGCGATTATACAGCTGAAGGCGGTAAGATTGTGGCGCTTCTGGCTAACAGCATGGAGCGTGATGTGACGAAGCTGGTGACATATCGTGACGCAGCTGACGGCAGCGTTGAGGCAGTCTATACCTACGGTATCAATGTGGGCAATTACACGCTGTCCACTAAGGCGGTGTCCCTGACCGGCGCGTCCGAGTCTGACATTAAGATCGGCAACGGCAGCGTGGACGGCACCACCGTGGACGGTGTGACCACCTTCAAGGCCGGAACTTCCGCAGATGCGCCTGAGATCAAGGTCACCGCTCCCGCGGCTGGCTGGAAGCTGGGCGAGAGCAACGCCTTCACCGTGGCCAGCGAAAATGACGCAGCCTGCGTGGTGCTGGTGAAGAAGGCCGACGGCACTTACCAGAAGCTGACGGCCACCACCGCAAACGGCACCCACAGCTTCACCGCGACACTGGCAGCAGATGACGAAATCATTGTTATGCTGAACGGTGATATGAACGGCGATGGTCTTGTAAATGCAACGGATGCGACATTGGTTTCCCGCGCTTGCCTGTCTGAGAGCCATAGAGCTTACCGAGCATTGAGTGACCAGGCCACTTGCGCCATTGGCACACCGAACGCAGCAGCCGCGCTGATGATCAACCGCGCCTGCCTGTCTGCTGCACACAAGGCATATAAGGCAATGTCCTGGTAAAAAAGGAGAACGGTATGAATGTAAAAATTCGTAGAATTATGGCATTTCTGCTGGCCCTTTCGTTGCTCTGCACACTTGCTGTGCAGACAGCGTTTGCGGTCCCAGCTGCGGCAGATTACAAATTTGAGGGCGGTTCGGTCACCGTGGACGGGACAGAAGACAAGACTGTTGATGTAAATTTCATTTCCGTCAAGGGTGATGAGTATTTTGGCTTCCAGGCGGATTGGTCCAAGAAGGAGCTGGAAGACACTTCTTATTTTACCCTTACTGCTCTGACCCCCGGCGGTACGGCAAGTCCCATGGAGAATGATCCTAATACCGGCCACACATACTGGACGGACGGCACTTTCGATGCGCCCATTACGGTCGTGGCTGGCGGGACGATCTGGAAGGCTTCCTATACGGTTGCCAAGAATACCCCGTCCGGAACGTACACATTTTCGCTTAAGGTACCGGCCATTGTAGACGGCAGCTTCGATGGGAGCGATGTCGGTACATATAAAGCTACTGTTACCGTGACCAATAACACTCCCGCGGCTAAGGGTTACACGGTAGCGGTGTCCGGCGATGCCACGATCCAGACCGGCGAGGAGGCGCAGGTCAAGCTGAACATCACCCACAGTGACACTGACGTGACCAGCTATGCCGCCTACTCCATGAAGGTCAACTACAACAAGGACGTCCTGACCTATAAGGACAAGAGCTTCAGCGACGCAGATGCTACCGTCACAGATGATGGAAACGGCACCCTGACCATTTACCGTTACGGCAAGGATCTGAACCTTGGCGAGGACCTGACCCTTACCTTCACCGGCAAAGCCGGTGGCACAAGTGAGGTAAAGGTCACCGAGGCCAAGGTGGACGAAGCGGCCAACGCCAACATGCAGAATGCCCCTGCGGCCACTGTGACCGGTTCTGCCGCCATCACCGTGGGCCAGACCTACAACGTGAACAGAGATACAAATGTTGTGGATGGTAATTCCAAAGCTGAGGCTGGCAAGGATTACACCTTCAAACTGGCAAACGGCCTGGACGGCAAGTACATGGACGTGAAGTACACCGTTGGCGGTGTGGAAAAGACGCTGACGGCCAATGCAGACGGCAGCTACACCATTCCCAAGGAAGATGTCACCGGCGACATCACCATCACCGCTGTGGGCCATGAGTTTACCGTTACGGTGACCGGCACCGGCGCGGCTGATGTGACCGCTGCGGCCAAGGCCACCTACGACACGGATTACACCTTTACGCTGAACAAGGCCGATAATTATGCCTACACCGTAACGGTTACCGCGGGCGGTAAGACGGTCACATCTGCGCTGGATGCAGATGGTAAGACCTACACCATCAACGGCAAGGATATCACCGGTAACGTGGTCATTACCGTGATCAAAACCGCAAATGCGGTCCAGATCAACTTCACCGGCAGCGGTTCGGCCGATGTTGTGAATGGTACATCCCAGACCGCTGAGCCGGGTAAGGACTTTACCTTCACCATCACTAAGGAAGATGGCTATGAGTACACCGTAACGGCAGTCGATGAAGATGCTAACAAAGTCACGGTTACCCCCAATGCCGATGGCAAGACCTACACCATCGATAAGCAGTACATCGTCGCGGGTAAGACCATCACCGTCACCGTGGAAAAGAAGCTCATCGTGACCAAGTATACTATTGAGGTCAATGAGTATGTGAAGCTGGACGGCAAAGCCGTGTTCCTGATCACCGCCAAGCTGAACGAAGGTGTGATGCTGGATGAAGGCAAGGTGCTGGCCTATGACGGTAACTGCATGTTCCAGAACACGGGGCGTTATGGAGACGCCTATGCCTATCTGGTCATTTCCGACAAGGATGTGGACGCGGTAAAGATCGAGGCAGCCGGTATGATCACCGAGGTGACCGGTACTGCCCAGACCTTCAACGTGAACGGCGATGTGAACGGTATCGACGACACCGGACTGGTGGATATCAACGATGCTCAGCTGGTGTACAACATGTATAACGCCAAGTACGACAGCTTTGTAGGTGGTACTACCATGAAGATGTTCCTGGCCGCCGACGTGAACGGCGACAAGACCGTCGACACGAAGGATGCTGCGGCTGTTGTGGCGAAGATCGAGTAACACCCGTTCTATAGGACGAATACTGTCCAAATCGCACATGATTTCCCCTGCCCCTTTCGGGGCAGGGGAAATACCCCGTTTTTCGGAGATTTGTTTATGCGTCTCTTGAAACGCGGAAAAAGAGGAATAGAAACGAATTTCTGAATAAAAAGAAACAGAAGGAGAACCACGAAATGAAGAAGCTGATATGCGCACTGCTGGCGGCCCTGACGCTGCTGGCGGCAGTCGTCCCGGCCATGGCGGTGGACGAGAGCCAGTCGTACCTCTTTGAACTGTCCATCGACGGCAGCGACACGAAGCGGGCGGCCACCGGGGATATTGTCACGGTGGCGCTGGCCCTGAAGCGTACCGACGCGGACGAGGGCTATACCATGTACGCCATGCAGGATGAGCTGTGCTATGACCCCGCGTTTTTTGAGCTGGTGGAGAACAGCGCCATGACGGCGGCCTCCATCGAGACAACGGACATCGCCCTGCGGGGCGGTATGCGGGCATTTTACATGAACTTCTTGTCTCTGGGCGGCGGCGAGAACTGGGACGCCTCCACCATGATCGGCACGTTCCAGCTGAAGGTCATCGGCACCTCCGGTTCCTCTGTGATCCGCAATACGGAAATGCAGGTTGCTGTTGAGGGCGGCATGGACAGCTACGCCACCACCGGCCGTGACGTGACCGTGGTGGTGACGGACGAGTGTACCGTGCGGTTCGAGAGCAACGGCGGCACCTCCGTCCCGGATCAGAAGGTGAAGCTGGGCCAGAAAGTGACCCGCCCGGAGGCCCCCACCAAGGAGGGCTTCGCGCTGGCCGGCTGGTACAGCGACTTCGACATGACCCGGGAGTGGGATTTTGATAAGGACACGGTGCAGGGCAGCATGACGCTGTACGCCAAGTGGGTGGACGCCTCCCAGCTGCCCGCTCAGGGCTTCCATATGCCGCTGTGGGGCTGGCTCACGCTGGGGGCGGTGCTGCTGGCGGTGGTGCTGCTCCTGCTGCTGGGCCGGAAGACGGTGAGGTTCGAGACCTTCGGCGGCACGGCCATCGGCAGCCGCAAGGCCAGGCGCGGCGAGAGGCTGACCCGTCCTCCCGTCCCGGAGAAGGAGGGCTGCGGCTTCGGCGGCTGGTATCAGGATACCGCCTGCACCAAGCCCTGGGACTTTGACAACGACACGGTCAAGAAGAGCATGACGCTGTACGCCAAGTGGCTGTAAGCGTCGGCATAGCGGGAGATACACGATGAGAAACAGGGTCATAGCCCTGCTGCTGGCCTGTGTCATGACGGTGAGCCTGCTGCCGGTCCCGGCGCTGGCAGCAGACCCGTCCGACACCGCGGCGGCGCGGGAGACAACAGTCATTACCACGGCGGCGGAGTTCGCCGCCATGAAGCCGGACGGCGCGTACCGTCTCGGCGCGGATATCACGGTGGACGCGCCCTATGACAGGACGTTTACCGGCAGCCTTGACGGCGCGTACTATACCGTGACGCTGGCGCTCCATGTCACGGCGGAGGATACGGCTGCGTCGTGGGGGGTGTTCCGCGCCCTGAACGGCGCGGCGATCCGGGATCTGCGGCTGGCCGGTGAACTGGCCGCCGCTGAGGACAGTCCTGCCAAGAACGTGGGCGCACTGGCCGGTACGGTGTCCGGCGATACCACGGTAAGCGGCTGCCGCAGCGAGGTGCAGATCAGCGTCTCCAGCGCTGACAGTCATGTAGGCGGCCTTGCGGGCAGTGTCACCGGCGGTACGCTGGCCCTGACAGGCTGCGGGAACGTGGGCGCGGTAAAGGCGCTGAACAGTGCCGCCTCTGGCGGCCTGCTGGGCAGCGTTCTGTCCGGCAGCGTCACGATCCTGCGAAGCTATCAGTCCGGCGACGTGCTGGGCGGCGTGTGCGCTGGCGGCTTAGTGGGCCAACTGGCGGAGCAGGCGGAATGTACGGCGTCGTACAGCTATGCCGCCGTGTCAGCCGATGACAAGGAGAATGCTGACGCCTCCGCCCTGACGGGCTGGGGCGAGGTAAAGACCGTCAGCGGCGAAAAGGCCGGTGCACTGTGCGGCCAGGGTACATTCAGCGCAGAGAGCAAGGCACTGTTCTGGTCCGGCAAGGCGTTCGGGACGGACGCCGTCCCTGCCGGTGGCCAGTTCGAGGAGATGGATACAAATACCGTGCTGGCAGCCTTGAACGACGGCACGGCGGCGGATGATCCCAACGGCTTCTTACTGACGGCGGAGAACGGCGGATGGCCGCTGCTGCGCTGGGAGCTGACCCAGCCGCAGGCACCGGATATGGAACTGGACAGCAAGAAGGAGACGTTGAAGTCTCAGCTTGCGGAGGTATGGAGCCAGTACCACGAAGCCTCCTATGAACCGGAGGATTGGGCGGCGCTGACGAAGCTCTATAACGACGCGCTGGCGGCCATTGCCGCCGCACGGACGGTGGAAGAACTGCCGCTGCTGCCGGAGCTGATGGCAGAAATGGCGGCCATCCCAGGCAAAACATATACGGAACTGACAGCGGAGGAGAAGCAGACCGCCATTCGGCGCATCCAGACGTTGTATGAGAAGTATCTGAAACAGCTGGAGGAGAAGGAAGCTGCCTTTGATGAGAGCAGCCGGGGCGTCTGGCTGTCCTTGACCATGACGGGCCGCGAGCAGCTGGACACGGCTCGCGAGACGCTGGAACAACAGCAGGCCACAGCCCTGACGGCACTGAACGACTGCAAGACCGCGTCGGGGATAGACATGCTGGCTGAGACTTACGAGGCCGCCATGCAGCAGATCGTGGAGGGCCTGCAGCCGATGGTGCAGGCCAACGGCGTCCCGGAGGAAGACAAGTGGGACGGCGAGACGAAAACCAAACCTGCCTCCGGAATCGGCACGAAGGACGACCCGTATCTCATCGGCACCGGCGCGGAGCTGGCGTGGTTTGCCGATCAGGTCAAGAACGGCAGCGTGGCACTATGTGCCCGGCTGACTGCGGAGATCGACCTGAACGGCCACCCATGGACACCTATCGGTACTGCCGCCAAGAGCTATCAAGGCATGTTTGACGGGTGCAACAGCATCGTCCATGGGCTGCATATATCCAATGAAAGCTATGCGGGGCTGTTCGGTGTAATTGGAAAGTCCGGCATCGTGGAGCGCTTAAAGGTAGCCGGCACGATCTCCATAGTAAGCGTTTCCGGCAATGGCGTCGACAATGTGGGAGCGGGCGGCATTGCAGGCTACTGTATGGGTACCGTTTTTCAGTGCTCCTCGTCGGTGTATATCGGCAATGCTGGCACGAATTACAGTGCTGTGGCGGGCGGCATCGCTGGTAAAACGGCGGTAAACGCCATCATAGACAGCTGCAATAACTACGGCACGGTGGGTAGTCGGAAGAATATCAACTACGCGGGCGGCATCGTAGGTGTGGCTCGTCAGGGAAGTGTGATCCGCTACTGCACCAACGGCAGCGAGGGTGCGGTCAATGGCGTTCAGGGTGTGGGCGGCATCGTGGGCCTGCTGACAGATTATGCACAGGTGCGTCTGTGCGAGAACAGCAGCGCCGTTCAGGGCGAAAGCCGTGTGGGCGGTATCGTGGGCTGGGTCTGCCTGGATAAATATATTTCCGGCAGCGTGCTGGACGTTATCATCATAAACGTGCTGAACAAAGGGCCTGTCAGCGGCAGTGGTTCGCCCGCCATGGGCTATGGCGTGGGTGGTATCGTGGGCTATATCAGCTCGGCCAACGACACGGGGCTGACTGGCCCCTGCACCCTCTCCTACGCCTATAATACCGGCAATGTGACGGATAACGGTGATGCCACAGCGCAGGGCGTAGGCGGTATCGTAGGCGAATGGTACAGCGGCGAGATCCGGCACGTGCAGAGCGCGTCCGCCAATACGCTGTGGGGCGTAGTGGACGTGGCGAATACCAACAGCCACAACGCGGCCCGTGTGTCCTGCGTGATGCCCGCTTTCACCATGGCCAGCGGCAGCTGGGATAAGGTCAGCGCCACGGCGCAGCTGCTGGCAAAGCTGATCCGTCCCGGCGACGAGAATTATAAGGTCTATGGTCCGGAGCAGAGCATCCTCTATAACGGCATCGTGCTGTCGTACATAGAGCGCATTGAGGTTGCGGACGGCGACGCAGATGCGCTGGTGCAGGAATGTGAGGAGCAGCTTGCCGCGGTACTGAGCGGCAAGGACGCCGACGGCGAGCAGCTGCTTGCCGATCTTCACGTCTATGTGGACAGCCGCGTGTACGCGGCTGAGGAGCAGGCGGAGGTCAACGCGCTGGTGGCCGCGGCAGAGGGAGAGATCAAGAACGCCACTACCATTGCGGACATTGATAATATCCGGCTGAAGTATCTGGGTGAAGATGGTGAACTGAGTAAGATCATCACCTACCCGAAGAAGGCACAGCAGGATCTCTATAACAAGTTCATTACCAATAAAAAGTATTCTCAGGAGGACATGGCTACGCTGCTGGCCGCCTATGAGAGCTGGAAGCTGAAGCTGGATCAGGCTGCCTCTGCAGAAGAAGTGGACATCCTTTACGCCGACGCCGGAAAGGCACTGACCGATTTGACAGCCACCTTCACGGAGGGTGATACGGCACCGGATATGGACGCGGCGGCAGCGGCGGCTCTGCAAAAGGCCCGCGATGCGGCACGTCAGGAGCTGGATACACTGGCACAGCAGCGTATCGCGGAGCTGACGGCCCAGATGGGCGATATCAGTGACTTCGATAAGGAACACCAGACGCTGCTGAGCGACGCGTTGGAGCGCGGCAAAGCCGCTATTGAGACGGCGGCAGCGGTGGAGCTGGACGAGCTGACCGACTACGCCGCCATAGAGCAGGCACGGCAGGATGGCCTTGCCGCCATCGAGACGGCCTATACCTCTGCCAGCGGCAAGCTGAAGAAGCTGCTGGATTCCGCCCGTGCCGAGGACGGTTGGGATGGTACCCCCAGCCAGCCCCACGGCACGGGAACAGAGGATGATCCCTATCAGATCGGAACGGCGCAGGAGCTGGCATGGCTGGCCTACGCGGTGAATAACCAGATGGAGAGCGCAGGCTACTGCGCGGTGCTGACAGCGGATATCGACCTCGGCTATTGCCGGTGGCCGGTTATCGGCGCCCTCAGCAGCAATGGGCAGCGTGCCTATACCGGTACCTTCGACGGACAGGGCCACACAGTGTCCGGCCTGTATATCACGTCTCTGGGCGGACGCCAGAAGCTGGGCCTGTTCGGCGTGGCGCAGGACGCGGTCATTGAGAACCTGACGGTGCGGGGCAGCATCGAGCTGACCGGCGTCAAATCTTACGATACGACGACAGGTTATATCATCGGCGGTCTGCTGGGCAGCGGCGAGGGCAGCGGCGTGACCATCCGCAACTGTGTGTCGCAGGTAGATATCTCCGTATCCTTTGTCAACGATCAGATGGCACAACGTACCTCGGTGGGCGGTCTGGTGGGCCGTCTCTCCGGCAGCGGCAGCCATGAGATCACGGACTGTCGGAATGAGAGCCGGGTCTATACCTCCTTCGAGCCGGGCGCCTACTATCTGGGTGGTTTCGGTGGTGACGGCGGTCAGGGTGGCATCGTGGGCTTTATCGACGGCAGCGCACGGCTGGAACGCTGTGTCAATACCGGTACGGTCTATGCAGGCAGGGCGGCTGGCGTGGGCGGTATCGTCGGTAATGCCGGCGCCGGCGGCGTGACTATCACGCTGAACCAGTGCGCCAATCAGGGCGCGGTGTCCAATGATACCGGCGGAGTACTGCTGAGAAAGGGCGGCACAGGCGGCATCATCGGCCTTGCGCCGACAGGCAGCGTCACGGTAAGCAGCTGCTATAATACCGGCGCCGTGGCGGGCAGCGCCATCGTCGGCGGTATCCTGGGCGGCGAGAAGGGCGAATACTCTGCCAGCTCGTTGTACGGCAATAAAGGCCTGACATTGGAGAACTGCTATAACGCGGGCGCTTTGCAGGTAGGCACGGCCACTACGCTGGTAGGCTCTCTGGCAGGCTATCCCATAGACGGCCAGTATTATACGGGCCTGACAGTGCGCAAGGGCGCCTGCCGGTTCGTGATGGGCTGGAAGTGCAACCAGGGCGACAGCGTGAAGGAAAGTGCGGAGCTGACGGCGGATACGCTGTTTGAGGGTCTGGTGGACAGCATCGGCGGCGTCAACAGCGGCTATCCTCTGTTTGACTGGCAGCTTCTGGAGCAGCAGAGCCGCGAGGAGGTGGTCGGCTACCTGAACGACCGCTACGAGCGAGAGATCAAGCCTATCGCCACCGCGGCCCAGTGTGAGGAGATCGAAAAGCTACTGGCCGAGGCGGCGGAGACCATCCGTACTTCCAAGACCACTGAGGAAATGACCGCCGCCTATGAAAAGGTGCTGGCGCGCATGAGCGCGGACGACCTGCTGGCGGCGGCAAAGGAAGCCGCACTGAAGCAGCTGGATAAGCTGTATGGCAATGCAAAGAAGAATTATAAGGATATTACAGAGCAGCTGAACAAGCTGTATGAAGCACAGAAGGCCGCCATCGAGGCCTGTACCAAATCCGCGGATACGGACACGGTACTGGATCAGTTCTCTGCCGGTGTGGTGGATCTGCTGATCACGGCACGGGTCAAGACCGGCGTGACCATGAAGGAGCTTTCCGCCACGCTGTCGGAGGTAACAGCGGCCTACAAGGCGCTGACCGCGGCGCAGAAGGAGCATCTGTCCAACGGCAAAAAACTGACGGACGCGCAGAATCTGCTGGCCACCTATGAGCGTGATCTTGAATCGCTGAAGCAGTGGGAGACCAGCGATAAGGACAAGTATTCCGCAGTGAAAACCGAGATCGGTAAGCTGGCAGCGGAGACCCGTACAAAGCTGGAAGGCTGTACAGATGCTGCCGGCATGACCAAGGTGCTGAACGACTATTCTGCTGGTGTGGCGCGGTTTCTGCTGGAGAAACTCAACTTCACCGCAGGCAAAACTACGCTGGGTGAGCTGAATAAGCTCCCTCAGGTGATCGAGGAAGCGTCCGCTGCCATCAACGGCTTGACCGAGGGACAGAAAGCATTGCTGGATAAAAATCAGGTGTCGGGTCTCACCGTAGCCAGGGAACTGCTGGCCGTTTACAGGGCGGCAGCGGAGCAACTGGACAAGTGGAGCAGCGAGGATCCGAACACGTACAGCGATCTGAAAACAGCGCTGAATGGTCTGTCCGCGGCTGCCCACAAAGAGCTGGAGGCCAGCGTGGACAAGGACGGTGCGGCCAAGGCGCTGAACGGCTACTGCGCCGGGGTCGTGATGGAGCTGATCAAGTCTGTCGGCACAGTCAAGACTGTTATGACCGAACAGGAAGCTGCTCAGGTAAAGTCGAAGATCCAGCGTGCTCAGGCTGCCTACGGTAATCTGTCGGCTGATCAGAAAAAACTGGTGACCAGCTATGCAGCCTTGCAGGCTGCGGATACCGCCTATAAGGCTTATGAGCAGAACTATGCGGCGGCCAAGACGGTCATGGAGCTGATCAAGAGCATCGGCAAGGGGAACGAGGTCATGACCAGAACGGAAGCCGATGCGGTCAAAAAGAAGCTTCAAGCTGTGCAGGATGCCTACAATAAGCTGACGGCGGAGCAGAAGCAGATGGTGACCAATTACGCCGACCTACAGGCCGCAACGGACACCTATCAGACCTACGAGCAGAATTATACAGCAGCCAAGGCAGTAGAGGACCTGATCCGTGCGATCGGTACGGTGACAAAGGACAGCTATGACGCCATCCAGAAGGCGACGGAGGCCTATAACAGGCTGACGATTACGCAGAAGAAGCTGGTGGACGCAAGGCTGGTACAGCAGTTACAGGACGCTTTCGCCCGTTATAAGGAGTTGTTGGAGCAGCTGAAACAGCTGGAGCAGCAGACTGCCGACAAAAAAGACGGTGAGAAAGAACCTGACGATCAGCTGTTGATGCCGGCCGATCAGCTGCTGCTGCCGGACGAGGTGCAGACGGAGGACACGACTCGTCCCTTTGATTGGGGTATCGTCTGGATCAGCCTGGGCATTTTGGCGGCGGCAGGCGTTATCACCATTGTGATCCGCTGGTTTATCGCAATGCGGCGTGCCAGACAAAAGAAAGAAACGTAATATTCGCAAGAAGGGGGAGGTGAAACACCACCCCCTTCCTGTGGCGTTTACAGGAGGAACGTGAAATATGAAAAAAAGACTGGGAAGCGTCATACAGGCTGCCGTTGCCCTGCTCCTGTGTCTGGCGACGGTACTGTGTGTGACGCAGCTGCAAACCGGCCGCGTCCCACAGGAGGAGGCCCATGCGGCGTCCCGCATGCTGCTCTCGCAGGGCGAGGTGCTGTATGACGGCGACCGCATCGCAGGTATGGACAGCGCCAACGACGGCGAGGAGCAGGAGGATGATACGCCGGACGAACCGGATACGCCGAATGAACCGGATACACCGGACGAACCGGATATGCCGGATGCGCCGGATGTGCCGGAAGACCAGCAGACTGAGCGTGATCAGACACCGGAGGATGACCGACAGGACGGACAGCAGGATCCCCAAATGCCTGACACGGATACTCCCTCCCCCGGCGACGGTACAACATCAGAGGGCCGGGGCAATATTGATGATATCTTGGACATTGTGGATAACGGCGGCGGATCCGGTGGACAGATCCCCGACCGCACCCCTACTGATGCCATCACAGTCCCGGAGGTCAAAGACCCTGCGGCCTATTTCAAAACCAGCATCATCGACGGCGAGACCACGGCGGAGGAGACCTATCCCTTTACCATCACCCACCAGCCGCAGCGGGAGCCCATCGGCCTCGCCGTCACCGTCAACGGCAGGGAGCTGCGCTATGCCGCACAGACCACCTCCGTGACGGTGCATCTGGCGGCGGGAGCCAATACCATCGTTGTCAGCGCGGACTATCGGGAGGACGGCGGCACCGTCCGCGCCACCCGCAGCTACACCGTCTGCTACGCCCAGCCCGGGGAGCTTATCATCGTGGCGAAGCGCACCTCGGACGGGCGGCAGTTGGGCGAGCTTGGCACCGTGTCGGAGGGCGCGCTGACCTTTACCGCCTGCGCCGAGCGGGACGGCAGCACCTATCCGGTGCAGTCCGTGGAGCTCAACGGCAGGACCCTCGCCGGCAGCGGCGGCAGCTACACCGCCCAGCTGAACTCCGGCGAAAACCGCATCCGCATCAAGGCGAGCTATCAGTCATCCTCCGCCGATGTGACCTATACCATCACCTACAACGCCAGCGCGTTTCAGATCATAACCAGTATTTCCGATACCGTCATCGACGACAATACGGTGCAGAGTTCTGCTTCCTTTGAAAAGGTGACAGTGGACAGCGAACGGTATCGTTTTGAGCTCCGGCCGATCCAGAGCACCGGTAAGGGATCTATCGACCGTGTCCGTGTCAGTGACAGCACCGGGACCACTTCTCTAACAAAGGAGAGTGACGGCTGGTATACCGTGCAGATGGGCCGCGAGGACCGGATGCTGTACATCGACTACAAGGATTCCACGGGCCGGAGCAAGACCTATAAATACCAGCTGCACTTCCAGCGCGGCGCGGAGGGTACTCCGGAGGACCGCCAGCCCACCATCATCGCCCAGGTGGAGGCGGACGGCACCGTTATCGGTCTGACCAACGGTCTGACCATGAAAACGCCCGACCTCATCGTGCTGGTGGATGGCCGCAGCTGCAACGGCCAGCAGCTCTACGCCAACAACTACACCGTGTCGGTGAACGGCACGGTGGTGTCCGCACCCATCAGCCAGTCCGGCTACCAGTTCGGTTACACCACCTATCTCTCCAACGAGGGTGCCAATACTATCACCATCACCGCCACGGACGCGGACGGCTATTCCGCCACCCGCAGCTGGACGGTCTACTATGAAAACGGCGACATCACCGTCACCGTCAGCGTGGAGGCCACCACCGTGGGCCTCGGCTATCTGGTGGCGCCCACGGAGGTGACGGCCCCCGGCGGCACGGACGCATGGACCGTGGTGCAGCAGGTGCTGACGGAGAACGGCTACACCGTCAGCGGCAGCGGCAGCTATCTGTCCGCCATCCAGCGCAGCGGCATTTGCAGCGGCTTTTTCATCGATTCCGAACTGATGGAGCTAATCATGGCCGACGGCATGGACGAGAACGGTGCGGGACTGGATCCCCAACCCTTCTCCATGGACAGTCTTGGTGAATTAGACTTCTACCGCTGGTCGGGCTGGATGTATTCCTATAACGGCAGCTATCCCGGCTACGGCATGAACGTCTGTAAGCCCCAGGACGGCAGCGTGATCCGCGTCCGCTACACGCTGGCTCTGGGCAAGGACATCGGCGGCTTTACCAGCGCCAGCGGCAGCTACGGCGTTTCAAGCGGCAACTATTATAAAGAATGGTAAGAGGAGAAAAGCAGATGAATACCAGCGTAGAAAAGATCCTGCATGAAGTGAAAAAGGTCATCGCCGGTAAGGACGATGTGCTGGAAAAGATCATGATGACGGTGCTCTCCCGCGGCCATGTGCTGCTGGACGACGTGCCCGGCACCGGAAAGACCACCACCGCGCTGGCCTTCAGCCGTGCGCTGGGTTTGCAGTACGGGCGTATCCAGTTCACGCCGGATGTGCTGCCCTCGGACATCGTGGGTTTCTCCATGTACCATAAGGAGAGCGGCAGCTTCGTCTATCAGCCGGGCGCGGTCATGACCAACCTGCTGCTGGCCGACGAGATCAACCGCACCTCCAGCAAGACCCAGTCGGCGCTGCTGGAGGTGATGGAGGAGCGCCAGGTCACCGTGGACGGCCAGACTCACAAGCTGCCCGACCCCTTCGTGGTCATTGCCACCCAGAACCCGGTAGGCTCTGCCGGTACGCAGCTGCTGCCCCAGGCACAGCTGGACCGCTTCATGGTGCGGCTGGAGATGGGATATCCCGATTTTGCCAGTCAAGTGAACATCCTCCGGGATCGCCAGGCCGGCGATCCGCTGGAAGCGGTGGCCACTGTGTCCTCTGGTCTTGACCTGCTGACCATGCAGGCCCAGGCCCAGCAGGTACATATGGCGGACGCCATGCTGGAATATGTCACCAGTCTGGCGGAGGCCAGCCGTAGTCACCCGCTGGTGGTGCTGGGCGTCAGCCCCCGCGGCGCGCTGGCGGTATGCCGCATGTGCAAGAGCCGGGCCTTCATGGAAGGCCGGGACTATGTGCTGCCGGACGATGTGGCCTATATCTTCGCGGATGTGTGCGCCCACCGTCTGATCCTGTCCCCCAAGGCGAAGATCACCGAGACAACGGCCAAGGACGTGCTGGCAGAGGTGCTGCAGCAGGTCGCGCGGCCTGACCATATCTGAGCGATGGCAAAGAATCGGATCATCTTTGCGCTGTGGCTGCTACTGTGGTTGGCGGTATGGGCGCAGGGCAAGGACAACATGGCGGCGTGTATCCTCATCGGAACAGTGGTCTGCGCCGTAATGGAGATCATCATCGCATTTATGCTGCGAAAAAAGCTGACGGCGGAGCTGTCAGCCGGTATCTCCTGCCGTAAGGGTGAGGAACTGCCGGTGACGGTCACGGTACGCAACAGCGGCATATTCAGCTGCCTGCGGGTGCAGGCGGTGGTTCACTGCCGCGATCTGCTGACCGGCGAGGAGACACGCTCCACGGCCCGCTTTCCCGTCAGCGGGAAAAGCGAGGCGCAGGCGGTCTGCGACTTCCGCCCCCGGCGCTGCGGCAAGCTGGCGCTGACTCTCTCCGAATTGCGGGTCTTTGACCTGTTCGGTCTTGTGGGCGCAAAAAAGACGGTGGATCTGTCGGCGCCGTCTCTGGTGCTGCCGGATATCTATCCGGTGGAGCTGTCGGTATCGGAGCGGCAGAGTCCCGACATGGACAGTGACGAATATTCCATGTACCATCCCGGCGACGATCCCAGCGAGACATTTGCCCTGCGGGAGTATCTGTCCGGCGACCGGATCAAAAACATCCACTGGAAGCTGTCGGAAAAGACGGATCACCTGATGGTGCGGCAGCTGGGCCTGCCGGTGAACAATTCCATTCTGCTGGTGCTGGACAACAGTGCCGACACCGCGCCCTCCGCCGCTGAGCGGGAGGCACTGGGCGAGGCGGTGGTCTCCGTGTCCGCCGCGCTGTGCGAGGCGGGACTGCCCCATCAGGCGGCGTGGCTGGATCGCGAGACCATGGAGCCGCGGCTGTGCGCCATCGGCAGCATGGAGGAGCTGACCCAGGCGCTGTCCGGCCTGCTCTCGGCGGAGACGGAGCCGGATGAACAGACGGTCACGCAGCGTCTGGCAGAGGAGCAGGGACTGGACTATGCTCATGTGGTGGCGCTGTCTCTGCGTCCGGAGAAAGAGGAGCTGTATACCGCCTCCGGTGCGCCGGTGGCACATCTGACCGTATCGGAGAATGTGCTGAAGAGTAAGGAGGGGATCTATCTTGCGCTTTAATGCCCGTTTTCGCGGACTTCTGGCCGCGTCCCTCCTGACGGCGGCTCTGATGGGACTGATGATTTCCCTGTTCTCCCTGCCGGTATTCTTTCTTTGGCCGGTGCTGCTGGGTGTTCTGGCGGCGGCCACCGTGTGCCTGATGGACGGCACACGGCTCTCATGGCTGCCTGCCGCCGCGTGGATGACGGCATGCCTGCTGACGGTGCTGGTGCTGCTGGGGACTGTGACCAACGGTCTTGCCCAGCTGCTGGACGATGTGCTGAAAGCGTGGCAGCAGCTCCATGCCCGAAACTATACCAGCTTTCTGGCGCAGGAGGATGGCAATACGGGCCTGACGGTGGTACTGTGCATGCTGGGCGTACTCTGCGGACTGTGGAGCATCCACTATGTGCGGCAGCCCAGCGGTCTGCGGTTCTGGCCGCTGGCGGTGATCCTGGCCGCGGCGGCGGTGCTGTTCGCACCTATGGTCTCCGTATGGTGGCTGCTGCTGGCGGCATTAACAGTACTCCTTTTGTACGCGGCGCATTTCGGCGGCGGAAAGCAGTATTCGTCCGCCGCGCTGCGGACATGGGGACGGCTGGCGGCGGTGCTGCTGGTATGTGTGACGGTGCTGGGCGGCTGGAATCAGGATGCCGCCCGCCCTGCCGTGGTGGACACTGCCACGAATTGGGCGGCGGAGCAGGTGGATACACTGCGCTACGGCAGCAACGCGGGACTTCCGGAGGGCGATATGACCAAAGTCGGCCCCCGGCAGATCTCCGGGGACACCATGCTGGAGGTCACCATGACCCAGCCGACCTCCTACTATCTCCGTGGCTTCGTGGGTGAGACGTATGCCAACAGCCGCTGGAGCACACTGGATAGCAAGACCCTCAGTGAGGACGCGGATACCTTTTACTGGCTGCATCAGGACGGATTTTACGCCCAGAGCCAGCTGACCACAGCGGCGCAGGCAGGTGTGCCGGACGCGCTGCGCTATGACAACACCGTGACGGTGCAGAACATCGGCGCGTCGGGGAAGTATCTCTATGCGCCCTATGAGCTGCTGGCTGACAGTGATGTGCTGGACGCGGCGCAGATCGGCGACCGCACCCTGCTGGCCAGCGGCCTGCGGGGACAGCGTTTCTACAGCTTCCATGCCAGCGACAATATCATCACCCAGTATCAGCGGCTTGCCGCGGCACTGCTGGAGGAGACGGAACAGACCAATGCCTTTCTCAATACAGAGGCGGCTTATAACCGCTTTGTCTATGACCACTATACGGATATCCCCGATGATGTCCGTGGCTTTCTGGAGGAGAAGCTGGGCGGCTATCAGAAGGATGAAGGGCAGGTACACTTTGATTACCAGCGGGCCAAGCAGAACATCCTGTTCTACCTAACCACCTACATCACCTATGAGGAGAATGTCCTGCCCATTACGGGCGGCGACTTCGCCCTGACCTTTCTGGACGGCACCCAGAGCGGCTATGACGTCCACTAGCATACCACGATGCGGCGCTTGAGGAAAACCACCTTGAAGCGTTTGAAATTGATTTTGAAAAGTATGGTAGTATTTTTTCAGTTAATACATTCGCGGATGATCTGCATTTGGATATGAAACGACAAACAGAGGAACTGAAAAAGATTGGGAAGTCTATTTCTGAGTTGAAGAAAGTACACACTGATGTGCAGGGTAAAACAGTTCCTGAGAAAAAAGATGCCAAGGACTACTGAGAGAATTGGCTGCAAGGAGGTGCGATGAAGATGGATAAGTTGGTAGTTCGCGGAACGGAGATCAATGTGCAGTGGGATCTGAAACGAGATGATTTTCTCAGCTTGACAGACATTGCAAAGATCAAAGATAGCGACAATCCGAGATACATCATCCAAAACTGGCTTCGCAACAGAAATACCATTGAGTTTCTCGGCGTGTGGGAAACGCTCTACAATCCGGATTTTAACCGTGTCGAATTCGATGCGTTTAGAAGTCAAGCCGGTTTGAACAGTTTTGTGATGACGCCTCAGAAGTGGGTGGATGCGACCGGTGCTATTGGCATTGTTTCTAAAGCCGGACGCTATGGTGGAACCTACGCCCATAAGGAAATAGCGTTTGAGTTCGCTTCATGGATCTCCGTGGAGTTTAAGCTCTACCTGGTTAAAGAGTTTGAACGGCTCAAGACCGAGGAGATGAAACAACTTGGCTGGGATATCAAACGCAATCTTGCCAAGATCAATTACCGCATTCATACGGATGCCATCAAGGAGAACTTGATTCCGCCGGAGCTGTCTGCCCATCAGATTTCGCTGGTCTATGCCAGCGAAGCCGATGTTCTGAATATGGCTCTGTTCGGTATGACTGCCAAAGAGTGGCGCGATGCCCATCCGAACCTTAAGGGTAACATTCGGGACTATGCCAATGTCTCGCAGCTTGTGTGCCTGTCCAATCTGGAAAACCTGAATGCAGTATTCATCAGCGAAGGAATATCGCAGGCGGAACGGCTGGCGAAACTCAATGCGATCGCCATCAGCCAGATGAAGGTACTGACGGAAGATCACAGAATTTTGCAGCTCGATGCGGCTGAGGAACGACATAATTAGAAAAACTTGCTAATGACTTTTGCCCGCGCAATGCATACGCCGATAAGGGAATTTAACTATTTACATACGATGGTGATTTAGATGCAATATAAAATAAGTAAAGATTTTAATGGTGTTCTTGTCATATGGGGGTTTAAATGCACTTTTTCTTTCGCTAATGGTTTTTCTTTAGAAATCAGGCCAAATGACAGTGTCGGAGAATCATTTAAAGAAAAATGCAAAGAACTACGAGGTAATTTTGATGAATTAGATTGGATTTACGCTGTCGATACTTGGGGCAAGAATGTCGCATTCCATCCTTCCGCACAACAAGGCATCTATTCATACTTTAAGGGAACGCTTTCACTGGTTATTGATATTTTCTTGTGTGGCTATGATTCCGACACATTCGGAAGGGTTGCAGATATTCCGGTTTTGAAGGAATTTAACGCAATTGATTTCTGTGGAGATAGTATTGATTCCATTTTTTCTCCTAAATGTATTCTTAGCCGTGATTCTCTCAGCGAAAATAAGATCGAGTGGTATCCTGTTTCCAAATGTGCCAAAGCGTTTAAGTCGGCTATCTGTGGATTACCCTGTACTATAATTTTCACGGTTTTTGTCGACCGCGAAGACTGCGACTATGATACGACCTCTCTCGGGAAACTGCGGTCTATTTTGAGAATAGAATTTGATAGACCTCAGAGCATTTCTTTAATTGAAGAATGCTGGCAGGCCACTTGTTATTTTCTCTCTTTTTGTACTGGGCACTTTAATGTTACCGATTTAAAAGTATCTTTATGGGATAACAAAACACCTAAAATATACGGTGCACCTGGGATTGTTAGATGTCAAGTTAACAGTGAAAAGATTGAGAACATCAAATTTCAAGAAGTTCCGTACAGTAGATTTCAGATTGATTGGCTCGGGACTCGTGTTGGACAACTATTTGAGTTAATTGGCTGCGCTGATAGTAGACCACATCTTGGTTTCTTGCCCAAAACAAATGCTGACATCAATGTAGATAGCCATAAAATTCGGGATATTTGTACCGCCTTTGAAGTAGAATATGGGTTCAGAGCTTGTGAATTTGAATCTTTGGATACAAAAGAACTTGTTGCGCGCCTAAAAGAAACAATAAAAAGATATAGAGATGACCACCCAAAGCAACTAAGTGAAGATGTCTACAATAGTGCATATAATTCGCTCAGTTTTATCTCGCTTCCAGCGAGAGAAAAAGTGTGGAGAATATACTCACAATTTAAAGAAGTTATCGATAGCGGATTCAAAGAAATGAGCCGGTTTTCTGGGACAATCTTGAATCTTACTGAAGCACAGACACGCGCGGATATTCAATGGCTCGTTCGATTGCGAAACAATATTACCCACGCACCTAAAACCACAGAGCAGGATATTCCAAATGCGATTTACTCAAGATTACGAGTTGCTATATATTGCTCTACCCTTGTGAGGGCGGGTTATCCTATCGAGGAGATTGCCGCAATAATTAAGGCATATTTTAGCGGAAGAGTAGAGTAGCAACTGTTCCGCTCCGTTGGAAGAGATTTTCGGCGAACTTCGGAAAAATATCTTTGGCTCGCAGCTACATACCGCTGATTGCAGGCACAACAAAACCTGTGGACAATCACAACACGAAAAAAGACACGCAGAAGCGTGTCTTTTTTCGTGTTGGTACGGTTTTGCAGCGCAAAACCGGTCGCCTGCGGGCGGGTGACTGAACGCGCAAGGGAAACCCGACTAAGGTTTCCCTTGCACACATTCCCTTCCTTGCGATATGCGGGAGTGCGGACAACAAAACCTGTGGGCAATCACATAAAGAATTACCGGCATAGATGCATCTGGCGAAAAGCCAGGCGCATCAACCGTTTCCGTTCGTAAGGATATATTTTCTTATGAGAGATTGGCCGCAACCTCTGCTATGGAGGCTGCGGCCTTTTCTCTTTCTAAGGTGCGAAAACCTCTGTTTTTCCTCTCAGAATGCCGCTTGAAAGGCGGCGTGGGTGTTTTCCCATGGGGAGCGTCCGGGAGGCAGGACGGAGGCTTTTTGCGTCAAAATCAGCACTTTTCAAAACCAGAGGAAGGAGGCGCCGGATATGGCAGTTTTCCGCAGCGAAAAGACCGGAGATTACACGGTCATGTTCAACTACCACCTGCGGGACAGCGGCGGGGCCCGGGAGCTGGAGGCGCACGGCTATCTCGTCCGGGTGCGCATTCGCAACGAGAACGGACAGCTTGGCGCCATCGAGTACACCATTTTGGAGCTGCCGAAGGAGCCGGCACAGAAACCTGTACCTGTACGGGAAAATCCAATACAGGTGAAACCAATGTTGGATGCCTCATGAAATGCTGACATGTACAGCAGTTTGTTATGCAACGGGTCTCATCCTTTGGGATGATTTACATTTCGAAACAGACTCGTATAATATAACTTAAGATAAGTAGCGAAAGGCTTATGACAATCTCGCTCTGTACCAAAGGGAGGGAAGAAATGACCGAAAATATCATCATAAAGCCCTCCGTTCAGAAACGGTTTGACAGCTTCATGGCACACGGCAGAGTCCTCTTTTTCAGCGCGCCCTGCGGCTTTGGAAAGACCGTACTGGCGGACGCGCTGCTGCGCGGGCGGAACGTGCTGCGGCAAAGTGCGGCAGACCCAGACTGCGCGATCCCACCGTCAGCGCAGGATTGGGACATTCTGCTGATTGACGATCTTCAGCTCATGCAGGAGGAAGCCGGGCAGCAGGCTCTTTGCGAATTGATTCGCTCAAGTCCGGAGCGCCATTTCGCGCTGCTCTCGCGCGGTGTGCCGCCCGGCTGCCTGACGGCGTTTCAGTACACGGGGCTGATGACGGTGCTGGAGGCCGACGACCTGCTTTTTGACGCGGACGATGTGCGGCGACTGTTTCAGCTTTCGGGAGCAAATGTAACAGATAGCGAGATCGACGGAATTTTGAAAGAATCCGCGGGCTATCCGCTGGGTGTGGCCATCACGGCGCGGTGCATGTCCCCGGACAAGCCGTGGACACCGGAGCTGGTGGCGCGGGTGTTCCGGGAGGTGTTCCTCTACTTCGAGACCGCCATCTACCGGCGCTTTGACCTGCCGGTGCGGCGCTTCCTGTTGGAGCTGGCCCCCTTTGAAAGTTTTGACCTGGAAATGGCGCGGATGGTCAGCGGCGATCCCCGTGCCGGCGAACGGCTGGACTGGCTTCTTCGATACACCACTATGCTGCGCTACGACGACTGCCAGCGCTTCCGCTTCTGGTCGGGGTTCCGAGCTTTTCTCCGCTGGGAGATGGAACGGGAGTATACCGAGGAAAAGCGCAAAGCGCTCTTCAGCCGGGGCGGGCTGTACTATGAGCTGAAGGAGGACTACGCCCACGCCCTGGAATGCTACACCAGCGGCGGTGACCATTCCAAGGTCTCCGAGTTGCTGGTGCGCAACGCTGAGCTGCACCCCGGCATGGGGCACTATGCCGAGATGGAAAAATACTACCGCAGCCTGCCGGAGGCGGAAATTCTCGCCTCTCCCTCACTGATGCAGGGCATGAGCATGCTCTGCGCGCTGGCGATGGACTACGAAGGCTCGGAGCGTTGGTACGGCGAGCTGCAAGCATTTGCCGAGCGCTGCGGCAGGCAGGACGCCGCCGGAAAGCAGGCCCGCAGCCGCCTTGCATGGCTGGATATTTCTCTCCCCCAGCGGGGCGTGAACGGTCTGACGGAAACCATTCCCGCCGTGTTCCGGCTGCTGATGAACAAGGAAGTGACGCTGCCGTCCTTCTCCGTCACAAGCGCGCTGCCCAGCATCATGAACGGCGGCAAGGACTTTTCCGCATGGAGCAAAAAGGACGACCTGCTTTACAAAACCCTCCGTCTCCCCGTGGAGACGGTGCTGGGGCGGGACGGCGTGGGTCTTGCGGACTGCGCCATCGCCGAGAGCAAGTTTGAAAAGGGGGAGGACGTGACCGGTCGGATGCTGTCCCTTCTCCCACAGCTGAACGAGGTCCGCAACCGCGGCACGCCGGACATGGAGTTCGCCGTCAGTGGACTGCTGGCCCGCAGCCAGCTGGCAAGCGGACAGCCCGCCGACGCGCGGCGCACCATCGAGGTGCTCCGTGAATGCTTTGCCGAGCGCGGTTTGACACGCTTTCTGCCCAATACGGACGCCATGCTCTGCCGTATTGACATGCACACCGGCGACCTTGACGCGGCGGACGCGTGGTATCGGGAAAAAGCCCCGCG